>OFDA01000043.1_pt1 | contig 142953 bp, 123 predicted proteins | sample 1520921 | NCBI WGS metagenome assembly OFDA01 (sample SAMEA2699028, study PRJEB24076) | metagenome
TGAGGGTGTCGAAATTCGACAGACGTATTTGTCGATTTTTACTTGACGGAACACAAGGAGGGCGAGCACGCCGGCGAGCGGCTTCCTACGCATCTGCCCTCCCGTCCTCGAAGCGGCAGAACCAGGCGAGAAGGACGGCGGCGGCTGCCAGGGCGAGCGCGAGGCCAGCGAGCGCAGTCGTGAGGAGAGGGCCCGCCGCGCGTGCGGCGTCGATGAAGGCCTCCACCCCGAGCGACCCCAGGCGCGCGGGCCAGGCGAGCGGTACCCAGCTCAGGGGCGTCGTCAGGGCACCGGTGAGCTCGCCGGTCATGAGGCCGTGCGCAAGTCCGCCCACTGAGAAGAACGCGAGGAGCATCCCCGCCGCGCCGGCGCCGATGGCGGCGTTGCGGCCGAGGCGCAGGGCCACGCCGAGCCCCAGCGCGTAGAGGGGCAGGCTGCCCAGCACGATGCCCACCCAGGCGGCCGCAAGCGGAGCGGGCCCGAGCGGCAGGCGCCCGGCGACGGCGAGCACGGCCCCGAACACGCCGAGCGCCACGGCCAGCGCGCCCGCGCCGAGCGCCGCAAGGGCGAGCAGCTTCGCCGCGACGGCGCGCCCGCGCGAGGGGACCGCCGTGAGGTTGGCGAGGCGCCCGGCAGCGCGCTCCTCGTCCACGGCGAGCCCGCAGACGATGGCGGACATGAGCGGCATGAGGGCGCCGAGGAACTGGGCGTAGGCGTCCGCGCCCAGCGCCGGGTCCCATCGGGTTACGGAGAAGTACTCGCCGCAGGCAAGACCGGCTGCCAGGCCGCAGACGAGGTGCACCGCCGTGAGCGGGGAGCGCGCCAGGCGCAGGGCATCGGAGAGCAGGGCCCGCGGGAGAGTCATGCGCGGCGTCGGGTCGGAGAGTCGTGTCATGGCCATCACCTCTCCTCGGAGCGCGCGAACCAGGCCGCGCCCGCCGCCGTGAGCGCGGCGAACGCGATCGCGCAGACCGCAAGGCCCGCCAGTGTGAGCATGCCGTCCGCCGCGAGCGCCCCGCCGAGCGCCATGTCCGCCGCGAGTGGCTCGCCGCTCGGCAGCACGGGGATGAAGCTCGTGGGGATGACCATGCTCGCCGACGGCGGAAAGAGCTGCGGCAGCGGCATCAGCGACCAGGCGAACCCACCCACGAGCTGCGCGGCGAGCGGGCAGAAGATGCCCGCGAGCATGCCGAGCCGCGCCGTGAGGAAGAGCCCTGCGGGGATCATCCACGCCGCGGTCACCGTGTTGGCGAGCGCGCAGAGGAGCATCGTGAGCGTGCCCGCGGCCGTGAGGCCCTGCGAGGAGAGCGCCGAGCCCGCGAGGTAGATGCCGAAGACCACGAGGTTCGAGAGCGTGCAGAGCGCGAGGCACCAGAGCGCCTTGGCCCACCAGGCGCGCCCGAGCGGGAAGCCCAGGCCTAGAAGCCCCCGCATCCGCGTGCGTGCGTCCGCCCGCGCGACGCACGCCACCACGAGCGAGAGAGACACGGGCAGGAAGAGCGCGTACCAGTAGTTCCACGCGCTGAAGATCTGCACGCCTCGGTAGGGCATCGCGCCGAGCAGCGGCATCGGCAGCGCCATGAGCACGGCCAGGCGAACCGGTGCCGCGTGGCGCGACTTCAGGGCCTCGGCGCGCAGGCCCGCGAGCAGGCCGCCTTTCTCGCCCGTCATGCCGCCACCTCCCCGCACGCTCGTTGCCCTTCCCGGCAGACGCTCATGAAGAGTTCCTCGAGGTCCTGCCCGGACCGAAGAGCATCCTCGTAGGCGAGGCGCCCCCCGTAGATGATGCCGATGGTGTCCGCCATCTGCTGCACCTCGGAGAGGATGTGGCTCGAGACGATCACCGTCGTGCCTGCCGCCGCGAAGCCGCGGATCTGGTCGCGCAGCTCCTCGATGCCGATGGGGTCGAGGCCGTTGGTGGGCTCGTCGAGCACGAGCAGGCGTGGCCGGGCGATCAGCGCCAGCGCGAGCCCCAGGCGCTGCCGCATGCCCATCGAGAAGCGCCCGGCGCGCTTCTTCCCGGTGTCCGCGAGGTCCACGGCGGCGAGTACCTCATCTATGCGGCTCTCGGGAAGGCCCAGCAGCGTGGTGCGCACGCGCAGGTTCTCGCGCGCGGTGAGGTTGGGGTAGAGCGGCGCCTCCTCGATGAGGCTGCCGATTGCATAGAGGTCCTCGCGGCGCCAGGCGTGCCCGGCAAAGAGGATCTCCCCGGCCGTCGGCCGCAGCATCCCGCAGATCATCTTGAGCGTTGTCGACTTGCCGGCGCCGTTGGGGCCGAGCAGCCCGTACACCTCGCCCTCGCGGATATGAAGGCTCACGTCGGCCACGGTGTCCTGCGCCTGGTCGCCGCGGCCGAAGCGCTTGGTGAGCCCGCGCGTCTCGAGCATGTAACCCATGGGTTCGTCCTTTCTCTTCCGGGCGCGCGGGCCGAGTCGCCGTGCCCGCGCGCCTTGCCTTTCGGGTTCACCATCTATGGTGGGGCGCGTTTCTAACGAAGCTGTAACGGCCGTTGGGCTCTTTTGGTGCCAGCCCTTCTCGACCCGTACGCATTTGCTTAAAGCAACAACTTTCCCGATCGATGTAATCACCGAATCAAAACGTGTACACCAGCCACCAAAGATGCCGAAAAATGTCGCTTTTGGAGGCTGATGTACACAAATGCAGAATCCAGCGCAGCCCAGAGGCGCCCTCCACATGTCTGGACTCTCTATGGCTGCGCTGGATAGACATCGCAGGAACGGGTATAGTATCGAAAGTTTTGTCGTTAACCAGCGGGGGAGTCCTGTGGGAATCAAAAAGAAGATCAAAAAGGAGCTTATCGGCACTTCCGATTACCCGTCGAATAAGATCTTCACGATCTCCAATTTCATCACCTTTACGCGCCTGATCCTCACGCTCGTCTTTCTGTACCTGTTTGTGACGGATAACAACCGCATCGTCGCCATCGTGATTTATGCCATCGCCGCCTCCACCGACTGGATGGACGGGCAGATCGCCCGCATGACCAAGACGGTCTCGTGGCTCGGCAAGGTCATGGATCCCATCTGCGACCGCGCGCTGCTGTTTACGGGCGTCTTGGGCCTGGTGGTCCGTGGCGAGCTGCCTATCTGGGTCTGCGTACTCATCATCGGTCGCGACATCTACCTGGGCCTTGGCACGCTCATCGTGCGCCATTACCACCGTCGTCCCATCGATGTCGTGTTTCCCGGAAAGATTGCCACTGCGCTGCTCATGACCGGCTTCTCGCTCATGCTGCTCGGTTTCCCCGTTATTGACGGCCTGCATCTTTTACCTTCAACCCTTAAGGCCTTCCCGGGCCTCAACGGAAGCTCGATGCCCCTCGGCATCTTCTTTGTGTACGGCGGCGTGATCTTCTCCATGCTCACGGCTGTCATCTACTCCATTAAGGGCGGAGCGGCCATTAAACAGGCTCTCGCGCATCCCGAGGACGAGGACATCGACTTTCTGAACCCTGAAATCGAAGACTGATTCGTTGGGGTATGATTACTTACGGTTCATTATTTGCGGCACGTCCGCGATAAGTTAGGGGTTGTCATGGACAACATGGTTAACAATATGCCTCAGAATGATAAGACTGCTGACGCCACCTGCGTATTCCGCGTGCCTTCAAGCGACGTCACCGTTCCCGACCTCATGGCCAACGTGCGCATCACCGCCCCCGTTCTGTCCATCGTCAAGGGTCCGCAGACTGGTGCCGCCTTTGAGCTCGAGGACGACGTGACTACCATCGGCCGCGATCCTGCGAACGGCATCTTCCTCAACGACATGACTGTTTCGCGCAGCCACGCGCGCATTATTCGCGAGGGCCTCGGCGCTCACATCGAGGACCTGGGCTCGCTCAATGGCACCTGGGTTGACGGTGCCATCGTCAATGCAGCCCCGCTGCACGACGGTTCTTCCGTCCAGATCGGTACGTTTACGCTCATCTACCACGAGAGCACGCCGGAGCGCATCGAAACCGGTGAGTAGGGCATGGCCGAACGCAACTATCTGAGTATCGGCCAAGTCGTCAACTTACTTCGAGGCGCATACCCCGATCTTTCGAACTCAAAAATTAGATTTCTAGAGGATGAGGGGCTCATTACCCCTCATCGTACGCCTAAGGGATACCGTCAGTACTCCAAGGAGGACGTTGATCGCCTGGAGGTCATTCTGCACTTGCAGAAGACTCGCTACATGCCGCTCAACGTAATTAAGCAGCGCTTGGAAAACGCCACGGACCTGTCAACGCTCGCCTACGAGGTGGGCTTGCTGTCCGATGTTCCACTCAAGACGGAACCCAAGGAGACTAAGCAAAAGCTACATCCCATCGAGACCATTCCCGATATGCTGGGCGTCGAGATTTCGTTTATCCGCTCGCTCGCCGAGAACGACCTCATTCGCATCATCAAGAGTCCGCAGAATCGTGAGCTCGTCGATGGCCGCGATTTTCCGATCATCCGCTACTGCTCCGAGCTGTCGCGCTTCCATATCGAGCCCCGCAACCTGCGTCAGTACGTGTCTTCCGCCAACCGCGAGTCCTCGATGTTTGAGCAGGTGCTCGTGAGCATGCTCGGCATGGACACCTCCGATGACGAGCGCGACGCCAAGCTCGAGCGTGCGTTTAAGAAGCTTCACGACCTGACGGAGGGCGTGCACACCGCGCTGCTCAAGAACCGCGTTTTTGAGTCGCTCAACGCCGTGGTCGAGGACGCCGACATCGATGCACTCGATGAGGAAATCACTCGTTCCGAGTCCACCAAGGCCAAAAACGAAGAGACAGCCGCGCCGGCTTCGCACGAGGATTCTCTCGTAAAGCCGCTCAAGGTCGTCGCCCCTTCGCAATCCGGCACCGTCACCGCGGGCAAGTAACAGCTGCCGCTTATCCGGCAACCCATTGAAAGGTCATGCAATGTACGACTTCGAATCTCAAATCGTCGACATCCCCGACTATCCCGAGACCGGAGTCATCTTTAAAGACATCACGCCGCTCTTCGGCAATCCCGAGGCGCTCAAAGCCATGACCGATGCCCTCGCCGAGCACTTTGCCGGCATGGGAATCACCAAGGTCGTGGGCCCAGAGGCTCGAGGCTTTATGGTTGGCGTACCGGTGGCTGTAGCCCTTGGCGCCGGCTTTGTTCCCGCACGTAAACCGGGTAAGCTGCCGCGCGAGACCGTAAGCCAGAGCTACGAGCTCGAGTACGGAACGGATTCCATTGAGATCCATGCCGACGCTATCAGCTCTAAAGATACCGTGTTGATTCTAGACGACTTGGTCGCGACGGGCGGAACCGTCGAGGCAACAGGTAAACTGGTGCGAGATATGGGCGCAAAGCTTATCGGTTACGGTTGTATCCTTGAGCTTGCGTTTCTCAACCCGCGCGAGAAGCTCACGCCGTCTGATGACGATGTGGAGCTCTTTAGCCTGGTGACGGTGGACTAGCCGTTACCCTTAGTTACTGGAAAGGAAGCTACATGCGCACAGCAAACACGCATAAAAACATGGCACGCTGCGCTGCTACGGCAACCCTCGCTTGTGTTTTGGGCTTGGGCCTCGCGGCTCCTGCCTACGCCGATACCGCATCCGACCTTGCCGCTGCTCGTACGAAGCTCGAGCAGATCGGTACCCAAACCCAGCAGATTTACGATGAGCTCGCCACGCAGACGCAGGCGCTCGATCAGACTGCCGGCGAGATCACGCAAAAGCAGCAGGAGATCGCCGATGGTCAGGCCAAGCTCTCGACCTATGTCGCCGGCGAGTACAAAACCGGCGGTCTGAGCCTGCTTCAGGTTCTGACGGGCGTCGATGACCTGAGCGATATGCTCAACCGTCTGTTCTACTACGGCAAAGTTTCCGATAAGCAGGCTCAGACCATTCAAGAGGTCAAGGAGCTTAAGCAGCAGCTCACCGATAAGCAGGCCGAGCAGGAAAAGAACGTCGCCGCTACGCAGAAAAAGGTCGACGAGCTTAACGCCCAGCAGGCTGAAGCCCAGAACGTCGTAAACTCCCTGGATTCGCAGCTGCAGGCCGAGCTTGCCGCAGAGGCCGAGGCCAACGCCGCGCTGCAGGCCGGCATCAACGCCAGCACCGCCGAGAAGGCCACGGTGAGCAACGAGACTGCCGGTACGACCGAGAACACCAACAACGGTGGCCAGACCAGCAATAACAACAACCAGGGCGGCAACACTCCGGCGCCCACGCCGACACCTGCTCCGACGCCGCAGCCCTCCACGCCTGCTCCGGCTCCGACGCCTTCTGCTCCGAGCCAGTCCATCGATGGCGGTTCTATTGTCTCGCGTGCATACAGCAAGCTTGGTTGCGCCTATTCCTGGGGCGGAATTGGCCCGAACAGTTTCGACTGCTCTGGTTTTGTTAGCTATTGCCTCACTGGTCGCTATTGCCGCCTGGGCACCACGGGCACCTTTATGGGCTGGACGCGTGTGTCCGATCCGCAGCCCGGTGACGTTGTGGTCAACTCGTACCACACCGGCATTTACATCGGTGGTGGTCAGATGATTCATGCTTCCGACTACAACACGGGTGTTATCATCAGCTCCGTTGCCGCCGGCATGAACAATAACTATATCTTCGTGCGTTACTAAGTCATCTTACACAGCGTGTGAATGTGGACCTCGTGGCTTTAAGTCGCGAGGTCCATTCGTTTTTCTCTAATATTGTGCGGCTATCTAGTATTCAAAACTAGATAGCCGCACATTCAGTTTGCAAGATGGCTATAATTGTTGAGGAACAATTAGAAAGGACCCTCTATGAGCTGGGCACTTATCTCCGATTCAAGCTGTAACCTCCGCGATTGGCAACCGACTGCGCCCCATACCACCTTTGCATTTGCGCCCCTCAAAATTCGAGTGGGGGAGCGTGAATTCGTCGATGACCTTTCACTCGATGTTCATGAACTCAACTGCGCTGTTCAGGCGGAGACGAACGCTTCTTCGAGCGCTTGTCCCAGCGTAGGGGAGTGGGCCGAGCTCTTCAAATTGGCAGACAAGACCATCTGCATGCCGATCTCTGAGGGCGTGTCGGGCAGCTACAACGCAGCAGCCACGGCTCGCGATATGGTTCTTGCCGAGGAGCCCGACCGGCAGATTCATCTAGTCAATTCGCGCGCAGCTGGCGGCAAAATGGACCTCATTTTCTTGCTGTTCGACCGCTATCTTGCAAGCAATCCGGATGTCTCATTCGAGGACGCTTGCGCATACTTCGATAGCCTTGAGCAGAACAGCAAAATCCTCTTCAGCTTGTGCAATTACGAAAACCTGGCCAAAGCCGGACGTATCCCTAAGGCAGCCGGCGTCATTGCCAACAAGCTCAATATCCGCATTTTGGGCACGGCGAGCGAGGCCGGTAAAATCGAACTCGTCGGGCACACGCGTGGCGAAAAGAAGATGCTCAACAAGATCATCGACACCATGGAAGCCGAGGGTTTTACGGGCGGCGAGGTCATCATCGATCACGTTGAGAACGAAGCTGGAGCACAGGCGCTTACTGACCGCATAGTCGAGCATTGGCCCGGCTCCAAGACCATCATCATGCCCTGCAACGGCCTGGATTCCTATTACGCCGAGATGCACGGCCTCATCATCGGCTACGGCATGGGCGTAGCTTCGGGCAAATAAAGTCCAACCAAGCAAAAATACGGGCGGGACAAAGCGACAGATGGCTCTTTGTCCCGCCCGTATTATACGCCGGCTAGCTATTAAACCCGTTGAACTTGAGATAGCTCATCAAGTAAGCCTTCGAAACAAAGGATGAAACCGCGCTGCGCACAAGCAGCGACTCACGCGTTACCTGATGCGCCGTATCGGGAACCGGCGTCTGCTCGACGGAAAACGCCGAACGAATCGATGCCTCAAGCTGATCGACCACATAATCAAAGGCCGTCGGGGCATCGTAGCTCAAACGCTGAATGTTAAAGAGTGCCTGCACCGCAGCAATAGGTAGCACCTGTTTAAAGATGCAGATAGCGATCAGGCGGGCAATCTGCTCGCGGCCATATTGCTTTTTGACCGGAGCAGGCACCAGGCCGACCTTCACGTAGTTATTAATCATCGATGGCGTAATGACAGGCTGCTCAACGCAAATGGACAGCGGCTCCATCCACAGCGCAACATACTCAATAACCTGGTCGCGGTAGAGCGTCACATTGGGCAGCTGGTTATAGCGCGGCAGACTCAACGTATTGAGTTTGCGCACGATATCGGACTGAATAAATGCATCGGGCAACACAGTAGGCTGAATATCCTCAGGCTTAATGCTGACCGACGAATCAGACATCGGAATAACGTGTTTAACGTGGTTCATAAAGGTCCTCCGTTCATTTTCTACATTGTATTCTACGTTATCTAGTTTTGCATACCACATAGCAGGCAAGAAAATTGGTGGGACAACGCACTGATGCATCATCCCACCATTTAGTTAATTGATAACAACCTTACATAAGATATATTATCGTACTTATCCGCGTAGGAAAGCGTATGCGCTGGTTGCCGCTATAGCACCGTCCGATACGGCGGTCACAACCTGGCGTAAACGCTTGGAACGAATATCGCCGGCTGCGAATAATCCGGGTGTGCGGGTGGCCATGGAATCATCGGTGACAATGCCGCCGTCGGGAGCCAGATCGACTAGGTGCTCAACGAGCTCGGTATGTGGCTGCGTCCCCGTAAAGACAAAAATGCCAAACGAGCCAGGTTCAAAGGACTCAGCGTGCATTTCACCAGTCGCATTGTCCTTGAACGTAATTGTCGTGGGCATCGCTTCGCCAGAAAGCTCAACAATACTAGTTTGGTACCTAACTGAAATATTGTCCTTAGCGAGCACTTTATTCACAACGCCCTCGGGTGCACGGAACTGATCGCGACGCAGCACAATGGTCACGCTGCTGGCAATGTCGGACAGGAACAGCGCCTCCTCGCATGCCGAATTGCCGCCTCCGACAACAAAGACCTGCTTGCCACGGAAGAACATGCCGTCACACGTCGCGCAGTACGAAACGCCACGACCGCGATACGTGTCCTCGCCAACAAAACCCGCAGGACGCGGCGTGGCGCCCATGCACGCAATAACGCTCTTGGCTGCTGTATCGCCCATATCATGATGGATGGTAAATTGTGCCGCATCGGCATCGTAATCGACGCCTGTCACCATACCCCATTCAACCTGAGCCCCCAGGCCTTCAGCATGCTGTTGAAACCGCTCACCAAGTTCGGCACCGCTCAGTAGCGGAATTCCAGGATAATTCTCGATCTCGTTGGACGTGGCAATCTGTCCGCCCGACATGCCCTGCTCAAGGACAGTCGTCGTCAGGTTGGCACGCGCCGCATAAATGGCGGCAGCATAGCCCGCGGGGCCGCCGCCGATAATCGCAACATCGATTGTCTGATCGGTAGTCATGAAGAGTCCTCTCGTCGAAACGTTGTCGTTCTTTGCGCTCATACCCAAATTTACGTGAACGTGACACTCATGCACTACAATGATAAACCCGTGTTACAACGTCGAAGGGGAGTTATCGATGGATCAGACGCAGACGAGCGACGATGCTCCCCTGCTCACGAACAGCGCTCCCCAATCGGAGCAAACCACGCTCTTGGCTCAGCAAAAACCCCTCGTGACCATCGTGCACGCCTCGGTCGGCTCGGGCCACAAGGCCGCCGCAAATGCGATTGCGCAGGCATTCGACCTCATCCGCGGCACCAATGGCATCCCCGAGGATGTTGAGATTGAAGTGCTCGATATCCTTGATTTTGGACGCATTAAATTCGACGGCAATAAGACCGCGGCTTCTTTTACGGGAGCCACGCGCCCCATTTACGACCTGACCTGGCGATATACGCTTACGGGGCATCTTCTCTGGGGTGGCGGCACGGCATGGTCGCGAATTATGTTCCCCGCCTTCAACGAATATATTCGTAGTCGAAGGCCCATAGCCGTGGTCGCAACGCACATCACGGCAGCCAATGTTGCCGTGGGCGCCCGCGTAATTACGGGTATCGATTATCCGGTCATCTGCGTACCGACCGACTACGAAGTCGAGGGCTGGTGGCCCCACAAGGACACCGATCTATTCTGTGTTGCCAACGAATTCATGGCTGAAACGCTGCGTCCGCGCAAGGTGCCCGAGGCAAAGATTCGCATTACCGGCATCCCTATTCGCGCCGGATTCGACACGAATTACGATCGCGAGGAAGAGCTAACCAAGTTCAACCTCCCCACCGACAAGACCGTCGTGCTGGTAATGGCCGGCGCCAGCTTGCCCCAGCCTTACGTCCGCTTTCGCGCGGCGATGGACCACACACTCCCCTTCCTGCGCAGCTTCGAAGACATGCACTTTGTCTTTTTGCCCGGCAAAGACGTGGAGTATGCCACCCGGCTGAAGACGCTCTTCGATGCCATGAAGCTCGAAAACGTCACGGTGTTGGACTATGTCGACGACATGGCGGCCCTCATGCACGGCTGCGACCTGGCAATCCTCAAATCGGGCGGACTCACGGTCACCGAGTGCCTCTGCGCGCATCTGCCGATGATCCTGCTGGGCAAGTCCTATGGCCAGGAAAAGGCCAACACCACTATGCTCACCGGCATGGGCGCCAGCATGCACGTCACCACGGCACGAGAGCTCATCGTAACCCTGCGCCACCTGCACGACCATCCCGAATCACTCAAAGCCCTACTCATCAACGGCGAAGTACTACGCCGCCCCCGCGCAGCCGAAGACATCGCCGTCGCCACAATGGAACTCGTAGGCAAACCCCAAAAGCGAAAACGAGCCTTCTGCCGCTTCTACTGGGGCGAAAAACCCGCGCATATCCGCTAGGCGAAAGTTCGCTGCTCGGCGGGAGCCGCCCATATATCATTCCATGCTCAAACATTCTCGCTGCGCTGCGAAACTGCGCGTGGAACGATATATGGGCGGCTCCCGCCGAGCAGCTACGTTTACGTGCTAGCAGCTATGCCAGATTCCCTACCATTAGAACCTGCAAAGGAGAAACCGGAAAAAATAAATATAGTAAGCCGATGCGAGAAAGGAGGTTTTCCTTTATCGCATCGGCTTACTAGAAAGAAAGGCTTTTATTTTTCAAGCGAGTAACCGCCCGACCGTCTCTCACACATATCGTTCCACGCGCAGTTTCGCAGCGAGCGAAGCGAAGCGAGAATGTTTGAGCATGGAATGATATGTGTGAGAGACGGTCGGGAGAGATACGAGCGCCCCGCGAGAATGTTTGAGCACGGGATGATATATAAGGGCCTCCCAGGGGCGAGCGGGCATTACGATGCCCATTTTCAACGTAGAAATGGGCTAAGCCACACCAGAAGAACCGAAGCCCCCGTTGCCTCGGTCGGTTTCGTCTAGTTCTTCTACTTCTACAAGGTTTACCGTGGGGACTTCTTGGATGACAAGTTGGGCGATGCGGTCGCCTTTGTTGATTTGGATGTTGTTCTTGGGGTCGAGGTTGATGAGGATGACTTTGAGCTCTCCTCGATAGTGGGCGTCGATGAGGCCAGGAGTGTTGACTATGGACAGGCCTTGCTTAATGGCCAGGCCGCTGCGGGGCTGGACGAAGCCGGCGTAGCCGTCGGGCAGGGCGATGGCTAGGCCCGTGGAGACCAGACGACGCTCAAAGGGCTTCAGAATGCAATCCTCGTTGGAACGCAGGTCCAGGCCGGCATCCGTAGGATGAGCGTATTTGGGAAGCTCGACGGTAGGGTCGAGACGTTTAATGTTAACGGAAATGTTGGACATGAAATCACCTTAGCTTGTCGAGCTCTTGCAGAAACTCATCGACGTCTTTGAAATCGCGATAGACCGAGGCAAAGCGGATGTAGGCCACTTTATCGATCTTGGCCAACCGCTTAAGAACCATATCGCCCAGCTCATGGGACGTAACAGCCGTGAGCGTACGGGAGCGAAGCTCAACCTCAATATCGTCAATGATCTCGTTGAGCTTTTTAGTGTCGATATCTCGCTTGATCGTGGCGCGCATCAAACCGACCAGCAGCTTATTGCGATCGAACCGTTGCTTGGATCCGTCTGACTTAATGACCTCGATAGGGTCTTCACAACGCTCAAATGTCGTAAAGCGATAATTGCATGAGCAGCATTCGCGACGGCGCTTGATGGTGTTATTTGATTCCTGCATGCGGGAATCAACGACGCGGGTATGTGCCTTGCCGCATTTGGGACAGCGCATGGTACCTCCTCTAAAACGATTACAAGGGTACCATGCGACGGTACTTAAATCTTAAGAACGTGCGGGAACTTTAAGATGCGCACCGGCATCGAGCGAGCCATGCTCCAGGTGATTGACGTTGCGGATCATATCAGAGGTCTCCTGCGTGGAAAGACCCTCAATCGGATGCTCCTGGGCTAGCGACCACAAGGAATCGCCAGACTGAACACGGACGGTCTCGTAGGTAACGTTGGATACCGACTCGGCATATGCGGCGTGACGAGCGCTGAAGATCGAGGTGGCAAGTACAAAGAAGAGCGTGAGCGCAACGGCTAGGGCGACAATCGTCGAAGCCTTTAGGGCAACGGGGGCCGAAGTCGTGGCGACGCACTGGCTGCGGACGGGCTTGCCAGGCTGTGTTTGGAAACCAGATCGGCCGCCTTTAACAACCGTGAAAGCCGGCGCCGCAGGCGTCTCGAGCTTAAGGGCGAGGTTTCCCTGGACCATATCCGTTGCGTTCATCATGTTCTCCTCTCGCGTGTTTTGCTGAGAACAGTTTTATCAAGCCGCGCGGACAAAAATGTCTAGCGCGAGAACGAATGTTCGGTTATTATTATCTTCGAACAGTTGTTCCTGTCAAGCAATAATCGAACATTTGTTTGACATTGGCAGAGAGGATCCCCTGATGGCTCGCAAAATTACCAAGCGTCAGCAGCAGATTTACGACTTCATCAAGGAATATCAGCAGGAGAAGGGCTATCCGCCCAGTGTGCGCGAGATGGCATCGGCCGTAGGCCTCTCCTCCCCCAGCACGGTGCATGCTCATCTCTCTGCCCTGGAGGCTCGAGGGCTGCTCAAGCGCGATGCCACCAAGCCTCGCGCCCTAGAGCTTTTTGATGAGGACGGATCCTCCGTCTCGATTTCCAAATCCGATGAACCCACAGCGCCCCGCGGAACGGTCTCACTGCCGCTCGTCGGTCGCGTCGCGGCCGGGATTCCCATTCTGGCCGAGCAAAATATCGAGGACACCTTTACCATCCCAACCGAAATCGCCACAGACCAGGGCTCCTTTATCCTTGAAGTGCACGGCAACTCAATGATCAATGTCGGCATCTACAACGGTGACTACATTATCGTTCGCGAGCAAAAGAGCGCCATGAACGGCGAAATCGTCGTGGCCATGATCGATGGCTCGGCGACCGTCAAGACGTTCTACAAGGAGCAGGGGCGCGTGCGCCTGCAGCCCGAGAACGACACCATGGAGCCCATCTATGCGACGAACCCCGTTATTTTGGGTAAGGTTGTCGGATTAATGCGCCGGTTCTCGTAATGCAAAAACGCATCACCATATTTGATACCATCCGCGGGTTTACGATGCTATCGATGGCAGGTTTTCACGCCTGCTACGATTTGGCCTACCTATATGGATGGGATATGACATGGTTTACCGAAACGGTTTTCCAGGATATCTGGCGCGCTAGTATCAGCTGGGTATTTTTGTTTATCGCCGGTTGGATGTGCACGCTCTCGCGCAATAACGTTAAGCGCGCCCTCAAATACGCGGCCGCAGCCTTGATCGTATGGATTGCAACTACACTGGTATCAGTCGACGATTCGGTAAACTTTGGCATCATTTATTGCATGGCGGCGTGCACCGCGGTGGTTGCACTCACCCGTCCGTTACTCCAAAAATTACCGGGCTCGTGGGGCATCGCAGTATGCCTTGTTCTTTTTACCCTAACCTGGGGCATTCCAAAGGCGGTCTACCCACTCCCCTACCTGGCATGGCTTGGATTCCCGGGCCCGGATTTTGTTTCGGGAGACTACTATCCGCTCATTCCATTTGTCTTTATGTACCTTACCGGCTTCTTTACTGCCCAGGCAGCACAAGCATCAAGCCACGAAGCGCCGGCATGGGCATACGCCAATCCCATCCCGGCGCTCGCAGTCCTCGGTCGGCATGCCTTACCGTTCTACCTACTCCATCAGCCTGTCATTCTAGGCGTGCTAGAGCTCGTTTACTCCGTACGATAGCGCTCAAGACGCGGCGCGATTCGGGCCGGCATCTTTGCCACAATGCGAACGCCGTCCTCTAGATATTCCTCATGCAGAAGGGTTCCCTGCTCATGCACCAGCGTAATGAGGGCGCCCTCGCGATACGGGATATCAGCGGAGAGCAACACATCGGTGGCAGCCGCCTCACGAGCAATTCGGTCGACGAGATCGTCGAGCCCCTCGCCTGTCTGGGCCGAGAACAACACGGCCTCGGGATAGCGACGACGGAAACTCAATCGATCGACGCTATCGAGTAGGTCGATTTTATTGAACACCGTAAGCGTCAAACGCTCGCCAGCACCGATCTCGTCAAGTACGCGATCGACTGCCTCGAGCTGGCGCTCGTAGTCCTCGTCAGAGGCATCCACAACTTTAAGGATCAGGTCGGCACCAAGGACCTCGGACAGCGTGGACTTAAAGGCATCAACGAGACCATGCGGTAGCTTTTGAATAAAGCCAACGGTATCGGTAATGGTCATACCACGGCCACCGGGCAAGCGATACGAGCGCGTCGTCGGATCAAGCGTGGCAAACAATTTGTCCTGTGAAAGCACCGTAGACCCGGTCAGGCGATTGAGCAACGTCGACTTGCCGGCATTGGTATAACCGGCTAAGGCAACGCGAAACGCCGGCGACTCGATACGACTCTTTGACTGTACGTCGCGGCGCTGTTCAACCTGCTTAAGCTCGCGACGAAGCGCGGCAATCTTGTTGCGAATCAAACGTCGGTCAACCTCGAGCTGGCTTTCGCCCTGGCCAAAGCGCGAACCAATGCCACCGCGTGTCTGCTCTTTAGCAAGATGGCTCCACATACCGCGCAAGCGAGGCAACAGATACTGCAATTGGGCTAGCTGCACCTGCAGGCGGCCCTCACGGGTCTGAGCGTGCAGGCCAAAGATATCGAGAATCAACGCCGTGCGGTCGATAATCTTAACCGGTTCGCCCACGGCTTTCTCAAGATAAGACTGCTGCGAGGGCGTTAAATCGTCGTCGAAGATAACAACATCGACATCCATACGATGCACGAGCCCGCAAAGCTCCTCAACCTTACCGGAGCCGATAAACGATTTTGGATACGGCTTAACCAGACGCTGTGACAAACGCGCCACGCACTGGGCGCCAGCCGTATGGGCCAGGCGCTCAAGCTCGTCAAGCGAACGATCGAGCGGCCAGGCGTTATCGCGCCACTCAACTCCGACAAGAACGGCGCGTTCGGGCTCAGGCGCCGTGGGAACGAGGGGAAACCGAGCCATTAGGCCGCCTCGATACGGTGAAGGATATCCTTAACGACCTCATCGATCGTAAACTCGTCCATATCGAACCACACGATGCGGTCATCGCGTTTAAACCACGAAAGCTGACGCTTGGCATAGCGACGCGAGCGCATCTTGATGAGTTCGCGAGCCTCATCCATAGAAATCACGCCGTCAAAGGCATCGATGATCTCTTTATAGCCAATCGCCTGCATCGAAGTCAGGGCATCTCCCAGCCCCTTGTCCATAAGACCACGAACCTCATCAACAAGACCCTGCTCAAACATCAGATCGACGCGAAGGTTAATGCGCTCGTAAAGCGCCTCGCGATTGCGCATCAATCCAAACCACAGAGCGTGATAATGCTCGCGCGGAACACTGAACTGCGACTTTTGCTGCGCGTAGGACACACCATCATCGTGCATTTCGAGCGCGCGAATCACGCGGCGAACATTATGGGGGTGGATGACCGCAGCGGACTCGGGGTCACGCTCGGCAAGCAGCGCATGCAGCGCTTCCTTGCCAATGCGTTCGGCAAGCTCCTGATAGCCCGCGCGGCGATCGTCCTCAAGCTCGCCCGAGGGAAAATCCATCTCATCCAGGGCGGCCTTGAGATACAAGCCTGTACCCCCGCAAAACACCGGTAGGCGGCCCTCGCCCAGCAAACGCTCAACATGCACACGAGCGTCTGCCTGATACAGCGCTGCAGAATATGCAACACCGGGTTCAACAATATCGACCAGGCGCAAGGGCGCACAACATTCCTCAGGCGCCATCTTTGCCGTGCCGATATCCATACCTCGATAGATTTGCATCGCATCACACGACAGCACTTCAGACGAAAGGCGAGCCGCCAAACGATCTGCGACATCACTTTTACCAACCGCCGTCGGACCGACAATCGCAACGGCGGAAAGACCTGCCCCGGGAGAAATCATTAGCGCGGCTCGCCCACAACGGATCCGGACAGATACCACGTCTTGGCAACATCGATGTCAACATCGACAATCTTGCCAATCAACTGATCGATGCTGTAGCCCTCGGGAATCGGTGCATGAACGGTCTGATTCTTAGGACTCTTGCCCAGCAGCACCGCGTCATTCTTTTTGCTCGTACCCTCAATAAGCGCCGGCACAACGGTGTGGAGCTCACCTTGGTTATACTCATGCGCAGTGGTCTCGATAACCTTCACCAGACGGTTAAAGCGCTCAAGAATTACCTCATGCGGGGTGGGGTCGTCAATCTCGGCGGCCGGAGTGCCGGCACGCTTGGAATAGATAAACGTATAGGCCTGAGCATAACGGACCGTCTCGGCAAGCGAGAGCGTCTGCTCAAAGTCTTCCTCGGTCTCTCCGGGGAAGCCCACGATGATATCGGTCGAAAGCGCGATATCGGGCATGCGATTGCGGATGCGATCGACGAGCCCCAGATAATCCTCGCGCGTATAGCGACGATTCATCTCTTTAAGGATGCGCGTCGAGCCCGACTGAACTGCCAGGTGCAGCTGCGGCATGACGGCAGGCGTCTCGGCCATAGCGTCGATAGTCTCGGGCAGCAGGTCTTTGGGGTGCGAGGAAGTGAAGAAGATTCGCTCTACACCCGTATCGCCCACGGCACGCAACAGATCGGCAAAGCGCGGCTTGCCAAACAGATCGCGACCATAGGAGTTGACGTTTTGACCCAGAAGCGTGATCTCGCGCACGCCCTGACGTACCAGACCGGTCACCTCGTCGACAATCTCATCGAAAGGACGGCTTTTTTCGCGACCGCGCACATACGGCACGATGCAATAGGTGCAGAAGTTATTACAGCCCGTCATAATGGGGACCCAGGCGTGATACTGGGTCTCGCGATGCCACGGCATGCTCATAGCATCCGTGTCCTCATGCTCATTGGTGCGAATATGACGCTTGCCGTCCAAGAATGCCTCGGCAATGAGCTCGGCCACATGCGCGATGGAATGCGTGCCAAAGATAACATTGACGTTATCGACATTGGTGAGCAGGCCCTCGCCGTCTCGTTGGGCAATGCAGCCGCCCACGGCGACCACGCGCTTGCCCGAGGGCGAAGGCGGGAGGCTCTTACAAGAGTTGCACTGACCGTACAGACGGGTGTCAGCGGCCTCACGAACGCAGCACGTCATGAACACGACAATGTCAGCATGCTCTGGATCGAGCGCCATGAGGCAGCCATATGAATCGAGCAGGCCACTCACGCGCTCGGAGTCGTGCTGATTCATCTGGCAGCCAAAGGTGCGGATAAAGTAGGTTTTACCAGCAAGAATATCGCGTACGGAACCCTGGTCCATGTGTATAAGTCCTAACGAGGTGGAATAAGCGGGATCAAAGAGGGCGGGCAAAGAGCAAACACGCTATGCCACTGGCTTAACGTCGTCCATCACAACGTTATCCATGGCAGCTCGATTAATCTGATGAACGTAAATAGAAAGACGGATGGCCGTGCGCGACTCCCCGTTGATGAGGATGTCGGAGAACACCGGCGCGCAGGAAATATCAAACCCGGTCGGAATCAAAAAGCCGCGTGCAATGGCCACAGCCTTAATGGCCTGGTTGACGGCGCCCGCGCCGACACACTGAATATTGACGGGAACACCATCTTTGACCATGCCGGCAATGGCGCCGGCAACGGACGCGGGCGATGATTTGCTTGATACCTTCAGGCAATCCATGAAGAAACTCCTGCGTTTAAAAGTACGTTTTAACTGCAATAACTGTATCGTACCGAACGGACTCGGTAAAGATGCTATTCCTCTTTGGCAAGATCGAACGTCACGGTAATACGATCACGCGACACACGAATCTTGGGGTCGCCGCAAAGGTTGAGATAGTACCGCGATGCAAGATCGTTAAAGTCGCGCTCGACGGCTCGCGAGAACTGCGCCATGTCGTCCTTGGCGATACGCAGCCCGCGACGATCTTTGGCGAGATCAACCGGAGCAGACGCATGTGAGGACGAATCGCGCTCGCGTAGCAGACGTGCGGTCACACCGCGAACGGGCTTAATCTGGCCCGCCAAGATACGATGCGCCGTACGCTCGGACATCTCAAGGCCCAAACCCGAACAGATACGGATAAAGTCTTCCACATCCGAAGCAAGACCCAGGCGATCGACCACGGGAAGCTCGGCTTCGTCGTCGATAAACAAAAGACGAGAAGCATCGAGACGGCTTGACGCCTGCGCATGCAGCGTCGCGGCGATCTCGGACGGAGACCCCAGATAGACATCACAGGCGCGCAGCTCCTCGAGGGCAAACTCGCAGGCGGCGCGAATGATGTTGTGAGGGCCACGGGCGCAGACATAGTGACCGTCCTCGTCCTTCACGGCCTGAGGCCAGCTGGACTGGTCGGCGCGCTCGCCAAGGCGGTCGGTAGCGACGCTCACCTTAAAGACCGAGCCAAGGTCAACATCCGACGCGACAACGCGTGCCTCGTCGGTGTTCTGCTTAATCGAGAACAATGCCATGCCTCGACCGTGAACGCCCCAACGATCCATCTTCATGCTCTCGAGCTTGGAGGTAACGCGGGCATCGAAGATGCGCTCCTGCATATCCTGCGGCACGCCCGAACCGTTATCCAGAAAGACAAGCGTACGAACGCCATCTTCCTTGGTCGTGGCGAGATAGACCTTGTCGGCGCCGGCATCGCGAGCGTTGCGCAGCATTTCGATGACAATATCCTCGACATGCTGAATGTCGTGTTTTGCCTGGCGCCGCTCGGCCTCCGAAACGCGGAGGCGGACATACCCCTCGCCAAGGTTCTCCTCGACGCGAAGGTTGCCCTCCCCCGACATCGACGCGATAAATGAGATGAGCTCGTTCGCGTCGTTCATGTTATTTAGCGATATCGACAGCGCGGCTCTCGCGAATCACGACGACGCGCACCTGACCGGGATACTCCATCTCTTCCTCGATCTGATGGGCGATGTCATGAGCCAAGACCGTGGACTGAGCATCGGAGATCTTGTCCGGCTGAACCATGACGTGGACCTCGCGACCAGCCTGCATGGCATAGGTACGCTCGACGCCGTCATGGGAATTGGCGATCTCCTCGAGCTTCTCAAGGCGCTTGATGTAATTCTCGGCCGATTCGCGACGGGCACCGGGGCGAGAGGCAGAAACGGCATCGGCAGCCTGGACCAGAACATCGAGCACTGTGTTGGGGTCGACGTCGGCGTGGTGAGCCTCGATAGCGTGAACGATAACGGGCTTCTCGCCATAGCGACGGGCGAGCTCGGCGCCGATAACGGCATGCGGACCCTCGACGTCATGGTCGATAGCCTTGCCAAGATCGTGCAGCAGGCCAGCACGCTTGGCGGTCACAACGTCCAGGCCAAGCTCGGAAGCCATCACGCCGCACAGGTCGGAAACCTCGAGGGAATGCTGGAGCACGTTCTGACCAAACGAGGTGCGATAGCGCAGAGCACCCAGGGTCTTAACGATCTCGGGGTGCAGATCGTGGATACCGGTATCGAAGGCAGCCTGTTCGCCAGCCTCGCGCACGCGCTGCTGAACCAAGTCGGCGGCCTTGTGATACATCTCCTCAATACGGGCAGGATGAATGCGGCCGTCAGCAATAAGGTTCTCGAGGGCGACGCGGGCGGTCTCGCGACGGACCGGATCGAAGCTCGAAAGCACGACGGTCTCGGGCGTATCATCGATCACGAGGTTGACGCCGGAAACCTGCTCGAAGGTGCGGATATTGCGACCCTCGCGGCCGATGATGCGACCCTTCAGGTCGTCAGACGGAATATGCACGGAGGTAACGGTGACCTCGGCGGTGTGGTCGGCGGCGCAGCGCTGAATCGCCAGGGACAAGATCTCCTGAGCGGTCTTGTGGCACTCGGCGCGAACCTGCTGCTCGGACTCACGGATGATCGTGGCGGCCTCGTGGGTAACCTCGCCACGAACCTTATCGAGAAGCTCCTTGTGAGCGTCCTCGCGGGTCAGGTCGGCGATGCGCTCGAGCTCCGAGGTCTGCTTGGCGCAGAGCTCCTCAAGCTCGCGGGAGCGCTTCTCGACCTGGCCAGCCTGGCTGGACAGCTGATGCTCGCGCTTGTCGAGGGCATCGTTGCGGCGATCGAGGGACTCCTCGCGCTGCATCACACGGTTCTCGAGCGTACGAATCTCGCTCTTACGCTGCTTGTCCTCGGCCTCGGCAGCCTGCTTGTTCTTGATAATCTCTTCCTTGGCCTCAAGCAGAGCCTCTTTTTTGAGAGTCTCGGCCTGACGCTTTGCATCACCGATGAGGGACTCAGCCTGTGCGTGAGCCGACTGGATCTTTTCGTCGGCCTCGTGAAGACTACCCTGCTTGGCGGTGCGCATGTAGGCAATGGCGGCGATGGCACCCAAAACGATGCCAACGAGCGCTGCGATGATAGGCATGCTCACTCCTTTTTATGGATTCGTTACACAACAAAGCGAACCGTCCTTACGAACGGCTCGCGACATTTGAGTAATATGGGCGCAGCTTATGCGGGTCGGATACAGATAAACATATAAACAAACTCATCAAAGATGAGCACATATCACAAAGCAAATGACAGTGTTTATCGTACGTTGAACCGCAACAACTGTCAAATAAATGGACCCAGCACGGCAGCTATAGCGCGGTGAACGGCAGGTACGCAAAACACATGTGTCTAAACTGCACATTCCTCACGTTCGGCATCGAGACGCGCCTTTACGGCATCGGCGGCGATGTGGTAAGAAAATCCCTTGCCCATCAAAAACCGGACGAGCTTTTCGAATCCACGTGTCTCGGGAACACGACGCTTCGCGAGTAAAGCCGATGCGCGAGCCAAGTCGTCATCCGCGGCAAAATAATTCTCGGGATAGCCGGGGATATCATCGAGTACGACATGGCGGCGCTTGAGCTCGGTCTCAATCTTACGCTGTCCCCAGCCGCGTCGTTTACGTTCCTCGATAAAGTACGAGCAAAAGCGGTTCTCATCTAAAAAGCGATACTCAGTGGCACGCTGGACGGCAAAATCAATTGCGGGCTGGCGAAATCCGTAACGAGCCAGCTTGTCACGGACCTCACCCGTGGCATGGTCGCGGCGCGACAGCATCTCAGTCACCATGGTAAGCGCGCATTTACGCTCAATGAGCTGTACCGCCTCGCGAAACTCATCCCAATCGCAGGGAAGTTCGGGGCAATTTTTAAGAAACAGGCGCGCAACACGAACAGGAATCCAGATAGATCGTTCAAAATCACCCTCGAGCTCGCAGTCGATATGTGCACAAGGCTTTTTTGATGCATACCCACTCGAGAACGAGGAGGCCGCCTTCTTATCGGGAAAGACGACCGTGGCCTCGGTCACCGTATACGACATGAGGGCATCCGTTACTCGTCGTCATCATCGAGCATCGCGGAGCCATCGATGGCGTAAAGCTCATCGAACTCGTCAGTTACGGGCTGATCGGTCAGCTCGACCTCGGACGGAGCATCGTCATCGAATTCAAGGCCGCAGGCGAGACGAACTTTATGCTCGATCTCGTCAGCACAATCGGGGTGTTCGCGCAGGAAGGCCTTAGCGGCCTCGCGACCGTTACCGAGCTTGTCCTCGCCGTAAGCAAACCAAGAGCCCATCTTTTTGCAGATACCGCACTCGACGGCCATGTCCAGAATCGAGCCCTCCTTAGAGATGCCCGTGCCGTACATGATGTCGAACTCGGCCGAGCGGAACGGAGCGGCCACCTTGTTCTTAACGACCTTGGCACGCACGCGATTGCCGATAACCTCGTCCTTGAGCTTGATGCTGTCTATGCGGCGAATATCGATGCGCACCGACGAGAAGAACTTGAGGGCGCGGCCGCCCGTCGTGGTCTCGGGGTTGCCGAACATGACGCCGATCTTCTCGCGCAGCTGGTTAATGAAGATGCAGGTCGTTTTAGATTTGGCGAGCGAACCGGCGAGCTTACGGAGCGCCTGGCTCATCAGACGGGCCTGAAGGCCGACCGTAGTATCGCCAATCTCTCCCTCGATCTCGGCACGCGGAGTCAAAGCGGCGACAGAGTCGACGACGATGGCGTCGATGGCGCCAGAGCGCACGAGCATGTCGACGATCTCGAGCGCCTGCTCACCCGTATCGGGCTGGGAAATGAGGACCTCATCGATGTCCACGCCGATACGCGCGGCATACGTTGGGTCGAGCGCGTGCTCGGCATCGATAAATGCCACGACACCGCCCATAGCCTGGGCCTCTGCCAAAATCTCGAGCGAAAGCGTTGTCTTGCCGGAGGACTCGGGACCGTAAATCTCGACGATACGGCCGCGCGGCACGCCGCCGATGCCCAGAGCGGCATCGAGGGCCAGGGCGCCCGTGGGAATGGCCTCGACCTCGAGCTCGGGACCACCGTCGCCGTACCTCATGATGGAACCCTGACCGAATTTCTTCTCGATCTCGGCCTTGGTGGTGGCGATCATCTCATCGCGCTCTTTACCCGTCGTGCGAGCATGAACGGTACGTACGGGACCTGAATTCTTGGCCATGAATAGCCCTCCTCTTAACAACCTGCATCGATAATAAACGAACGGCTGTTCGTGGTCAACCGTTCAGATAAATCATATGCAGCCGACCTTTCCAAAACCCAACCAAACGCCGACCAAACACTGACCAAAAACTTGACCGCAGGCGAACCAAGCAAGGCAAGACAAACATGAATACGCCAACTACCTGCACAAAGAGCAAATTCGCCAGAGGTCCCTATCTCCACAATTAAGGGGCCCGGAGGCCCCTTAAAACACGTCTATTCCATAGAATCGAGCACGTAGACAATGCGACCCAGTGCCTCAGCGACCGCATGGGCACGGACGCATGAACGATCGCCCTCATAGTGACAACGAATGGAATCCACGACCGGCGCTCCCCCATTGGCCGAGCGATACGCCCAGCCAATATAAAAGGTTCCAGCCGGATCGTCCTCGGTGCCTCCACCGGGGCCGGCATAGCCCGTCGCGCTCACGGCAATATCGCTCTGGTACAGCTCCAGCGAACCGGCAGCCATCTCGCGCGCCGTCTGGTACGACACCGCGGTATAGCGGTCGAGCGTCTCCTGCTCAACGCCGAGCACGCGATGCTTAATCTCGTCGCAGTACGTCACCGCACCGCCACGAAGCACTGCCGAGGCACCGGGGATATCGGCAATCGTCGAGGCGATCATGCCCGCTGTCAGAGATTCAGCCGTCGAAACCGTCACACCACGAACGCTTGCACGCTCGACAATATCGCGTGCAAGATCTTCATTGTGCGTGGCAATTTGCTCAAATGATTCCGTCATGCCTACCAGGACCTAGACCGAAAAGACGATCTTGCGGCAGTTCCAGAAGTACTGAGCGCCCGAGATAACGGTCAAGACAACGGCCACGGCGTACAGGAAGCGTGACACCGAGTAGATACCGAGCGTCAGCGCCACCGGGCCAAGGTGCAAGCCGGCCATCGCAAAGACGCACAGATAGCCGCAGATGGAAACCATCGTAGTCGCCGTCTTGTACTTGCCGAGCTTATCGGCGGCAACGACCACACCGGCCGCACTCGCGACCATGCGCAGGGCGCTCACCAGCAGCTCGCGGAACAGGATGATGAACACGGACCACACAGTCACCGCACCAAAGTCCAAGAACAGCAGCAGGGCCGAGAACACGAGCAACTTATCGGCAATGGGATCCAAGAACTTACCGAAGTCGGTGACCTCGTTGCGCGAACGAGCCAGGTAGCCATCAACCTTATCGGTGCACGACAGGATGACGTACAGAATAAAGGCGCCAGCGGCGAGCGGACCGTCGAAGGTGCTCCAATCCGTACCGGCAACGCTTGTGTGAGACAGCGCCGACACGATCATGAACACCGGAATAAAGACGATGCGCACACACGTCACGATGTTGGCGGGCGTCCAAACACTCGTCAGTTCCTTATTGCTCTCGTTAGCCACGACGCTCTCCTACTCCACAACATGACCGATAAGCTCGTAGCAAAAGCTATCGGTAAACTCGACCGTCAGAATACCGCCCACAGATGCCTCGCTGGCATCCAGATGCACCGCACCATCGGAATCGGGCGCCTGGAACCAGGCATGTCCGATGAGCTCGGCACCGTCCTCGGTCTCCTCGATACCGTCGACAATCACCTGGGCGCGCTCGCCCACATGAGCGGCAGTCGCGGCAAAGCCGAGCGACTCGGCCAGATCCATGGCCTCCTGGGCGCGCTCGAGCTTAACCTCTTCGTCAACCTGGCCTTCCATCTTGGCGGCCAGGCTACCCTCCTCCTGCGAGTAGGCAAAGACGCTCGTGTAGTCGAAGCCCACAGCGTCCATAAAGTCAATGAGATCGCGGAACTCGTCGTCGGTCTCGGTCGGGAACCCTACCATGGCTGTGGAGCGGATCACGATATCGGGGATGCGCTCGCGCAGGTCGCGGAACAGGTCCTCGAGCTCCTGGCGCGAACCGGAGCGGCGCATGGCCTTGAGGATGCGCGCGTCGCAGTGCTGCACGGGGATATCAATATAGGGCAGCACCTCGGGCGTATCGCGAATGGTCTCGATAAGCTCGTCGGTCATGCCCTCGGGCTGCAGGTAGAGTACGCGGACCCAGACGTTATGAGGACGCACCGCCTCAGCAACAGCCTGCAACAGCTGCGCCAGATTGCGCGGCGCGCCCTCGGCGAGGTCCTCGTCGGCAAAGTCGGTACCCCAGATGCCCGTGTCCTGACCGATCAAAACAACCTCGCGCACGCCACCAGCGACCAGGTCGCGTACCTCGGAGATAATGCTCTCGGCATTACGCGAGTGATAACGACCACGGATATACGGGATCATGCAAAAGCTACAGAAGCGGTTACAGCCATCGGAGATCTTGACGTAGGCGACAGCGCCCTCGACGGTGCGCTTGACCTGCGGAATATAGGCGGCAATCTCGCGCTCGACACCCAGAACGTCATCGATAACAGAGACGATGCCGTCTTCCTCGTCGGCCTTCACAAAGGCCGCGACCTCGGGCAGCTCCTCAGGCAAGTCGTCGCCGTAGCGTGACGGCACGCAGCCGCACATGACGATCGGGCAGGAACGAACGCCGTCCTGCACCTCATTGGCAAGCTCGAGCGTGGTCTCGATGCTCTCGGACGTTGCAGAGGCAAGGAACGAGCACGTATTGACGATAGCGATATCGGCATCCTGCGGATCGAATGCCTCCTCGTAGCCTGCGGCGGTCAGCAGCGAACGCATACGGTCGGTATCGACCTCGTTCTTGGCGCACCCGAGGGTGATATAGAGTACGGAGCCCAACGGAGTATCCATGTTGGAGAGCGGTCCTTTCGAATGAATTAACGGTAGTTGGTGAACTGCAGCGGCTGACCGTAGTCCTGGTCGCGCAGGAACTGGATCACGGTCTGCAGCGCATCCTTGGAAGCAGAGGAAACACGCAGTTTGTCGGCCTCAATCGTCACCTTGACCTTGAGCTTCTGATCCTTGATGTCCTTATTGATCTTCTTGGCAGTCGTCTGGTCGATACCTTCGACGATGTGACCGAGCACGCGCACGGTACCGCCCGATGCAGCCTGAGGCGCATCCCAGGACACGGCCTTAAGATCGATGCCGCGCTTGATGAGCTTGGAGCTCAGGACATCGATGATCTGCTTGGAGACAAAGTCGGCCGGAGCGTTGATCGTAAAGAGCTTGTCACCCTTCGAAAGCTCGATGGTGGCGCCGGAGTCCTTCAGGTCATAGCGCTGGGAAATCTCGCGCGTAGTCTGCTGGAAGGCATTATCGACCTCCTGCATATTGACCTCGGACACGACGTCGAAGCTAGAATCTTTAGCCATGGTAAATCCTTTCGCTTACGAGCGGCTTAGTAACTGTCGTACGAATAGTCGTCTGAATAGGGCGTAGCCTGCCCGTCGGTGGCGGTATCGGTGCCGTCCGTGGACTGGGCATCGGTTCCAACAGTTCCGTCGGTACTTTCAGTGCCATCGGTGCCGTCAGTGCTCTCGCCGTCCTTGGACTCGGTCGTCTCCTTCTTGGGAACAGTGATCGTCACACGTGCCACGCCCGACGTCTTAGTGTCGTAGCGGACCTTTTCGCCGTTCTTGGTAACGGTGACATCGGAAGGCTTTGACGTGGTGATCTCGATCGAGGACTCGGGCGTATATTCCTGCTCAAAGGGACCGGTCGCCTGGGCGCCATAGACAGACTTGCCATCAACCTTGACCTCAATCCAAGCAGTCTTGCCCTTGGCAACGGAGATCTTGACCTTTGTGACCTCGTTCTCCTCCTTCTTGGCCGTCGTCTTGGCGGCGTCCGACTCGTCCGTCGTCTCATCGGTATCTTCATCGACGGATTCAGTCTTCTTGGAAGACTTCTTAGTCGTTGTCTTGGTGGCAACGGGCGTCTCGGGCGTAGACTCGGGCGCCGAGGAGCCGCAGCCACGCAGGAGCACCACAATGAGCACGATCAGAAGCAGCGCCACGGCGCCGATACCGGCGTAAACGATACGAGGATCGAGACCGTTGTTCTGGGGAGCGCGCCCACCGGCGCGTCCACGATTGGAACCACCGCGACCGGTGCCTTGGGGCATACGACCGCGGTTATTGTCGGAACGTCCGCGATAACTACCCTGGCGCTGCATATTGCGCTGGCCTGAGCGGGGGGCGAGCTCGCCGCGACCCTGGTAGTTGCGCTGGCCCGAACGAGGCGCTGAGGAGCGCTGGCTATAAGGCTGTGACTGAGATCGAAGGCGAGGCGTCACCTGCGTAGTATCGGCGTCTGCATAGCCGCCGCGCGGACGGCCGGAAGAAACGCCACGGTACCCGCGATCGGAATAACCACCATCGCCGTAGCCGGCACGAGGGTCTCGTGCGACACCGCGGGCAGCGGGGAGTGCGCGCTCCTCGGGCGCCGGCGTGCTGCGAAAACGATCGCGTTGGGAACGAATCTCCTCGCTCGAGCCCGTCTCGGTAACATAACCAGCCTGTTGAGGGCGCTGGCCGTAACGCGTCGAACGCCCGCCCTGAACCATCAGGAAACGGCCGTTGTCGACCGAGGATCGCGAATTGACGTAGCCGGCGGCGTCCTGAAAACGACCGCCCTGCTGCGACGTCTCGCGCTCATATGCCATCAGATCGTCAAAATAAGCGTTGACGACCTCCCGCGGATTGAGGCCCAAAAAGCGCGCATAACTCGAAATCATGCCCTGCGCATAGCCGCGCGGAGGCATCGATGCAAAATTGCCATTCTCGAAAAACTCGATGATCTGCGGCCTGATTTTGATGGTGTTGGCGACCTGCTGAATGGAAAGGCCCATTCGGCGACGCTGCTCGAGCAGCATGTCACCAAAGCGTGCAGCCATCAGAATCCTCCAAACTCACGATCTTCACGTGCCATCTCGGCGTCAACGGATTCCAGCGCGGCAAGGCCTCCTTCATCCAAAAGGACCTCGCGCGGCTTGGAACCGTCGGGCGGTCCGACGACACCCTTTTCTTCCAGCATGTCCATAATACGCCCGGCGCGCGCATAGCCAACCTTCAGGCGACGCTGCAGGCCAGATGTGGAGCCCAGCTGCGATTCCACCACAATATGAGCGGCTTCCCAGATAAGCGGATCGTCGTCCTGAGGCTCGGCAACGCCGGTGCGCACGATGCCGCCGCCACCTGCCATGGACATGGAGGCAGGTGCCACAGCCGACAGGATCTCCTCATGGTAGTCGGGCTCGCTTTGCGACTTGACGAACTCGACAATCTCGTTGATCTCGTCATCCGAAACAAAGCAGCCCTGGATACGGCGGGGCTTGCCCCAGTCGACCTTTGAGAACAGCATGTCACCCAAGCCGGTGAGCTTTTCGGCACCCATCTGGTCGATGATGACGCGGGAGTCGATGCCCGTTGCGACGTTGAAGGCGATGCGGTTGGTAATGTTTGCCTTGATGAGACCCGTCACCACGTTGGAGCTCGGACGCTGAGTCGCCACGATAAGGTGGATACCGGCGGCACGGCCCAGCTGGGCGATACGCACAATCGATGCCTCGACGTCCTTGCCGGCAACCATCATCAGGTCCGAAAGCTCGTCGATGATGATGACCAGGTAGGGCATCTTTTGCGGCGGGTTATCGTAATGCTCAAACTCGCCGGCGGCCTGCTTTTCGTTATAGGTCGAGATCTTGCGCACGTTCAGGCGCTCGAAGACCTTCAGGCGGCGCTCCATTTCGGATACCGCCCACTGCAAGGCGCTCGCGGCCTGCTTGGGCTCGGTCACCACGGGCACGTAAAGATGCGGCAGGCCGTTATAGCCTGCGAGCTCGACGCGCTTGGGGTCGACCATGATCAAGCGAACGTCCTCGGGGAGCGCGCGCATGAGCAGGGTCGTGATGATGGAGTTGATCATGACCGACTTACCGGAACCCGTGGTACCGGCGATCAGCAGGTGGGGCATCTTGGCAAGGTCAGCGACGACCGGCGTGCCCTCTGCATCGCGGCCGATGGCAAGCTCGAGTGGACCGCCTTTAACATAAGGCAGCACGTCGCCCAAGTTGACGTTCTGACGCTTTCGATTGGGGATCTCGATACCCACGAGCGAGGTGCCGGGAATCGGCGCAAAGATACGCACGGACTGAGCAGCAAGCGAAAGCGCGATGTCGTCCTCAAGGCTCGAAATCTTGCTCACGCGCTCGCCCTCGCCGGGCTGCAGCTTAAAAGTCGTCACCGTGGGGCCGGCAATCCAGCCGACAACGCGAGCGCTACGGCCAAACTCAAGCAGCGTGGACTGCAACGACTCGGCGGTCTGTTCCAGCTCCTTGTCCGAAGACGCGGCAGAAGCGGACTGGGGGTTTGCATGCAGGATTTCGAGCGGCGGAAGCTTGAGGCCGTCCTCTTCTTCGCCCTCGTTATCCGCGGGGGCATTGTCCGCTCCCCCATCGCTCGAAGTAGACGCCTCGACAGCGCCCGCGACAGCCGTATCGGCAACCTTGGGATGCTTGAGGAAATCAGGAATTTGAGGGGCGGCCGAGACGGGATTCACGGCGAACGGCGGCTCGGACTCGTCGACCTTGTCCGGATCGTCCTCCATCGAAAGCTGACCGGTCACTTGGCCGCGCTTGGCATGGCGGCGCGGCAGCAAGGTGGTTTTAGCAGTCTCGAGCGGGGACTCGTCATCATCGTCATCACCCTCGGTAAGCTCAATCTCGCTCTCGGTCCAAGACGGGTCGGGCTCACTCGTATTGAGCTTGGGAGCCGTCTTACCTTTCTTAGCGTGACGGCGCGGGAGCAGCGTGGTCTTAGCGCGCTCGGCCTCCACGGCATCGGACACGTCGACAAACGGATCCTCGTCTTCGTCGTCATCGTCCAGAACCTGGTCCGCATCGTTGCCCATGACCGTGGTCACGGCAGCATCGGACGCCTTTTGACGAAGAATGCTCAGGTGCGGACGGGCAACGCCGGGCACCGACAGGGCTTCGTCGTCACCCCACGGACTCGCGTTGATGTCGGCACGACGGCGTTCGGCAAAATCGGCCGCACGGTCGCGGGCAGAGCGCAAAACACCGCCCACCGAAAAGCCGATGATGACAAAGCCAACGACGGCCAGACCCAACAGGACCACCATCGCGATAGGCTTACCCAGGGCATTCTGCAGCGCACTCGCGATAAACGCACCGATGTAGCCACCCGAGGCGGACAGGTTTTGCGGCGTGAACATAAGATCGCACGAGTCGCTCGTACCCGGCACCATCAGCGAAAGAATGGAGACGACGGCGATAAAGACCACGGCGCCGCCCGCAACAGAGCGCACGTTGAGCGGCGAATCCTCGCCTAAAAAGAGCGTGGCGGCAAACAGCAAAATGACGATCGGCAGCACGTAGGCGCCCAGACCAAAGCCCAGGTGGTAGAAACCGGCAACCGCAGCCGTAACGGGTGCGGTCGCTGGCGAAATCACGGCAATGAAGGACGCAATCGCCAAAACGGCAATGACCACGCCGGCGATATCGCGGTTGGCCGAAGGCTCGACCAGGGGCTCAAAATCGTCGAACTCGGCCTCGTGGCCCTTATTGGCACGAAGATGGGAACCGGCACCCTTAGCAGATGCCGGTTGGTTGTTGGCTTTATTGCCTTTGGCGTTTTGTGCAGATCCGCGCGCCAAACTAAACCTCCATGACGACCGGGATGATCATCGGACGAGTGCGCGTACGGCTCCAGATAAAGTTAGAGAGCGAGTCGCGCACGGCCTTGCGAATGGCATCGGAACCGCTGCTCGTAAAGCTGAACTTGCCCTTCTCGATCGTCTTCATGATGGACGCCGACGCGTCCTCGGAGAACTGGTCGTCGATGGCAAAGGAGACGCCGCGGCCCGAGAACTCGATGGCCTCGATCTTCTTGTGCTTGAGCGAAACGATAGCGACAGCCGTGACCATACCGTCGTTGGCAAGCTTCTGACGATCGCGCAGAACGATAGGGTCGGTATCGCCGATGCGCAGTCCGTCGACGTAGACGACGCCAGACTCGACGGGTGTACCGCGCTTGACGATACCGCCACGCATCTCGAGCGTGTCACCGTTGTCGAGGATAAAGATATGATCTTCCTTGAGGCCCATCTTGCGTGCAAGTTGAGCATGGGCGCGCAGATGCACGGCCTCGCCGTGGACCGGCATAAAGTAGGTGGGCTTGGCCATGGCCATCAGGAGCTTGAGCTCCTCCTGGCTACCGTGACCCGAGACGTGAACGAGGGCGCGGTTCTTATCCCACACGTCGCAGCCAAGCTTGGCGAGGCTGTTGACGACCTGCTGAACGGCCTTCTCGTTACCGGGGACCGGCGTTGCCGAGAGGATGACGGTATCGCCCTCGTGGATGGAGAGCGTCTTGTGCTCGCCGTTGGCCATGCGCGAAAGGGCCGACAGAGGTTCGCCCTGTGAACCAGTGCACATGACGACGATCTTGTCGTCGGGCAGGTTATCAATATCGAAAGCATCGAGGATATCGGCATCATCGATGTTGAGATAACCGAGCTCGCGCGCCACGCGGGTGTTGGTGAGCATGGAACGTCCGGTCACGACGACCTTACGGCCGCACTTGCGGGCGGCGTCGCAGATCTGCTGCAGACGATGGATGTGGCTCGAGAACGACGCGACGAACACGCGGCCCGGAGCATTCTTGATGGCATGCAGCAGATTGGGGCCAACCTCGGCCTCGGACTTGGTAAAGCCGGGGACCGTGGCGTTGGTGGAGTCGGACAGTAGCAGGTCGATACCCTGCTTGGCAAAGCGGCTGATAGCGGCATAGTCGGGCGTGACGCCGTCGATGGGCGTCTGATCGAGCTTAAAGTCGCCGGTGTGCATAACAGTGCCCTGGTTGGTGCGAATAAACACGCCTAGAGCGCCGGGGATGGAGTGCGTCATGGAGAAAAAGTCGAGCGAGATGCCACCGAGATTGACGTGGCTTCCGCCCTTGACCTCGCGGAACTTGGGCGCACGGATGCGGAACTCAGAGAGCTTACCCTCGATAAAACCGAGCGTCAGCTTGCTCGAGAAGATGGGCACCTTGTTGTTGAGGTCCTGCAGCAGGTACGGAAGCGAACCGGTGTGGTCCTCGTGGCCGTGGGTGACGATGATGCCGCGGAGCTTCTCCTCGTTCTCCAGGACATAGGTGTAGTCGGGAAGCACCAGGTCGATACCGGGCTGGGAATCGTCGGGGAACATGAGACCAGCGTCGACAAGCACCATGTCGTCGCCGCACTCGAAGACCGTCATGTTCTTGCCGATGCCGTCAAGGCCGCCGAGCGGAATGATCTTCAAAGGAGATGATTTTTTAGCTGCCATAGGTTCGTGTGGTTTCCTTTCTTCGAAACGGGTCTGGAACAACCGACGGGGCGCTTCTGGCAAACCGACCGCCGGGAACGTACAAACATGCATCACTGAGTCGATGCAATAACCACAGTATGATACCCATTTGCACAACAACAGACCACCCATGCATCAAAGCCCCATCTGAACCCGCCTATCCCGCCGGGAATAGCAAAAGGGCGACCCCTGTCCGGAGTCGCCCTTGTTGAGCTGCTTATATGCGGCTGTTACTCGGCGTCGTGGTGGCGGCGGGGCTTGCGGCCTCCGTTGTCGCCGGGACGGCGCGGGCGGTCGCTGCGCTCGGAGCGGTCGCGACGCGGACGCTCGCGACGCTGGAAGTGCTCGCCGTCGCCCTCGGAGGCACCCTCGGCGCGAGCCGGGGCCTCGGGCTTGTCGAGACGATCGAGCGAGATCTTGCCGCGATCGTCGACCTCGATGACGACGACCTTGACCTCGTCGCCCACGTTGAGAACGTCCTCGACCTTCTCCACACGACCCTTGGCGACGCGGGAGATGTGCAGCAGGCCGTCCTTACCGGGCAGCAGGTTGACGAAGGCGCCGAAGGGCTGGATGGAGACCACGCGACCGGTGTACTCCTCGCCCGGCTCGGGAACCTTGATGATGAGCTTGATGCGCTCGACAGCCTGATCGACAGACTCGCCGGTGCCGCCGACAAAGACGGTGCCGTCCTCCTGGATGTCGACCGAAGCGCCGGTCTCGTCCTGGATGCCGCGGATAACCTTGCCGCCGGAACCGATGACGTCGCGGATCTTATCGGTCGGAACCTGGATGGAGACGATGCGCGGAGCGGTGCTGCGCGTGGTGTGACGCGGCTCGGGGATCACATCAAGCATCTTCTGCAGGATGAAGGCGCGACCCTCCTTGGCCTGCTGCAGGGCGCGGGCCAAGATGTCGAAGGTGAGGCCGGTGGCCTTGTTGTCCATCTGTAGGGCGGTGATGCCCTCGGTGGTACCAGTGACCTTAAAGTCCATGTCGCCCAGGAAGTCCTCGAGACCCTGGATGTCGGACAGGACCACGGTCTTGCCCTCCTCCTGGATCAGGCCCATGGCGATACCGGAGACCGGGCGCTTAATGGGCACGCCACCGTCCATAAGGGCGAGCGTGGAGCCGCAGGTCGAAGCCATCGAAGAGGAGCCGTTGGACTCCATGACCTCGGAGACGACGCGGATGGCGTAGGGGAACTCGTTCTCGTCGGGAAGCACCGGGAGCAGAGCGCGCTCGGCCAGGTTGCCGTGACCGATCTCGCGGCGCTTGGGGCTGCCCATGCGGCCGGTCTCGCCGGTGCAGAACGGCGGGAAGTTGTAGTGGTGCATGTAGCGCTTGCCCTCGGTGGGCTCAATGGTATCCAGACGCTGGCCCTCGTTGAGCATGCCAAGCGAAAGCACGGAGAGCACCTGGGTCTGACCGCGCTGGAACAGGCCAGAGCCGTGAACGAGCGGCAGGTAGTTGTCCTTCACCATGATGGGGCGAATCTCGTCGGCGGCACGACCGTCGACGCGCTCGCCGGTCTCGACGACCATGGTGCGCATGGCCTTCTTCTCGAGCTTCTTGAGCGCCACGGGGATCTCGCGCTCCCAGGCGGCCTGCTCCTCGTCGGTGAACTCGGCGCGGATGGACTCCTTCAGAGCCTCGACCTTACCGATGCGGGAAAGCTTGTCGGCGTCGCGCAGGGCAGCGGCCATCTCGTCGTAGTGGGCGAAAATGCGCTCCTGGACCTCCTCGACGGGCTGGTCGAGCGGGTACTCCTTCTTGACGATAGCGCCGTTGACCTGCTCCCACTCGGCGACGAACTCGTCTTGGGCCTGGCAGAAGGCAGCGAGGGCCTCCTGGCCAAACTTCATAGCGGCGAGCATGTCGTCCTCGGAGATCTCCTCGGCGCCGGCCTCGACCATCGAGATAAAGTCGGCAGAGCCGCCCAGCTCCAGGTCCAGGTCTGAGTTCTCGCGCTCCTCATAGGTGGGGTTGACGATAAACTCGCCGGTCTCCACGTTGCGGCCGATGCGCACGCAGGCAAGCGGACCCTCGAAGGGCACGCCGCCGAGCGTCATAGCCAAAGAGGCACCCATGACGTTGATGACGTCGAAGGGGTTGACCTGGTCGGCGACGAGCGAGGTGGCGACGATGTGCACCTCGTTGCGGAAGCCGTCCGGGAAGCTCGGGCGGATCGGGCGGTCGATCATACGAGCCGTGAGCGTGGCCTTCTCGCTGGGACGGCCCTCGCGCTTGAGGTAGCCACCCGGGATACGGCCGGCAGCGTACATCTTCTCGTTGAAGTCGACGGTCAGCGGGAAGAAGTCGTAATTCTTGCGCTCCTTGGAGACGACTACGGTGTCGAGCATCGTGGTGTCGCCCTGCTTGACCAGACAAGCGCCGGTGGCCTGCTTGGCAAGCTCGCCGGACTCGAAGGTGTAGGTCTTGCCGTACAGCTCAAAGGTCTTGGATACGAGTGTCATTGTTCTCCTTTACCCCACAGGCCCCTTGCCTGCGGGCTTCTCATGTGACGCGGGCCCCCTGCCCCCGCCACGCTGTAGAGCGTGATTGTTCACGCCCTTACACAAAAAGAGCGCCCCGCTGCGCAGGACGCTCTTAGCATGTACAAATCCTTACTGGATGTTGTCGCGGATGCCCAGAGCCTTGATGAGCTCACGGTACTCGACGATGTCGTTCTTCTTGATGTAGGAGAGAAGACGACGACGACGGCCAACGAGCATGAGCAGGCCACGACGGGTGTGGAAGTCCTTCTGGTGGGACTTCATGTGCTCGGTCAGCTCCTTGATGCGCTCGGACAGGATGGCGACCTGAACCTTGGGGTTGCCGGTATCGACCGGGGAGTTACCGAACTGGGCGGTCAGCTCCGCCTTGCGCTCTTTGGAAACAGTCATTGTTTCACCTTTCGTTTCGCGTCGCCCGCGGGCGACTCTATTCGCCTCGGACTGGGAAGCCGCCGGTGGAGCGAACATCCAAGGTCGAGGTACCAACAGGTCGGTATGTTACCACAAGCGGCGCGAGCCTGCGCATCATCACCGACCCAACATGAATTCCATCGCACGGAGGCGCTGGTCGGTATGCGTCGCCGCCCACACATGCGAAAGCCCGAGCAAGAACGCCGCCGTATGCGGGTCAATTCGCTCGGCCAAAAGAGCATCGAACGTCATGGACATCAGGGCGCGCAGCCATGCGACCTCGCCGACCGATACCAACTCGGCGCCAGGCACGCTCGAGGCGCACGACCCGCACAAAAGCCCGCCGGCTTGGGCCGAGAAATGCGAGAGCATGGGATCGCCGCACGAGACGCAAGCCGAGAAATCGGGCCGGTAGCCAACGTGCGACAGCAGCTTAAAGACAAACGCTGCCACGAGCAGGTCCATATGTGCCGAGTCGAGCCCGCTGCCAACAAGCGTGAGCGCCCGCTGCGTAATGGCAAAGGTAAATGGATCCTCGGCATCCTCGAACGAGCACACGCGCGCAACCTCGGCAATCGCGCTGGCGGCACAGGTCGTCTCGTAGTCAGGAGCAGCGCCGAGCGGCGCCTCCAAAAGCTCCGCCTGCGAGACCACATCGAGCGAGCGACCATGCGCCAACAGCATATCAACGGTGCAGAAGAGCTCGCAGCGGGCCGCAAGGCGACCGCCAGGCTTACGTGCTCCCTTGGCCACGGCACGCACCTGCCGCCCCCGTTCGTCGAGCATCGTCAAAATCAGGTCGGTTTCCTTGAGCTTGGTCTTGTCGAGGACGAGCACCTTTGTGCGATATGTGCGAGAGCCTGCCATGAACGCCGAGGCTTAATCTTCGGCATTGTAGCCAAAGCGGCGGATCTGTGCCTCGTCATCGCGCCAGCCGGCCTTGACCTTCACGTCGAGCTCCAAAAAGACCTGAGTGCCAAAGATGCGCTCAAGATCGCGACGGGCGTCGATACCGATATGCTTGATCATCTCGCCGCCCTTGCCGATGATGATGCCCTTCTGCCCCTCGCGCTCGACGTAAATCGTGGCGTGCACGCGCAGGACCTTCTTAGTCTGCTCGAGCGCGTCACAGATAACGCCCACGGAGTGAGGGATCTCGTCGCGGGTGCGACGCAGGACCTTCTCGCGCACGAACTCGGCCACAAGGGTTTCGTCGGACGCGTCGGTGCCCATGTCCTCAGGGAACCAACGCGGGCCCTCGGGCAAGAAGTGAGCGACGGTCTCGATAAACGCATCGACGTTGAAGTTCTTGACCGACGACGTCACGATCTCATCATCGTATTCCATAAGCTCGTGAGCGGCCTTGAGCTGCTCCATGACCTGTGCGGGGTCGGCCTCATCGGCCTTGGTAAGCACCAGGACCTTTTTGGAGCGGGCATTCTTGACGCGCTCGGCGACCCAGGCGTCTCCCCTGCCGATGGGTTTGGTGGCGTCGATCAGAAACGCGACGACATCGACATCGTTCAGTTCGAACAACGCGCTCTTGTTGAGCTCGGAACCTAAGCCATCCTTGGGCTTATGAATACCCGGGGTATCGACAAAAACCAGCTGATAACCGGGGCGGTTGACTACGGCGCGCATACGGCGACGGGTCGTCTGGGCCACCGGAGAGGTGATGGCGACCTTTTTGCCATAGCAGGCGTTGAGCAACGTGGACTTGCCGGCGTTGGGGCGACCGACAAGGGCCACAAAGCCGCTGCGGAAACCGGGTTCCACGTCGCCAAAGCCCGCGAGGCTCTCATCCTCGTCGCACAGGGCATCGAGCTCCTCGTCGCTCATGCCCTCAAACGGGTCGAACTCCTCGACCTCGTCAAACGAATCGGCACCTTCAGCCTCGTCCAGGACCTCGTCATCCAAAACTTCACCGGTAGGCTGCATATTGTCGGACATGGGAATCCCTTTCTAAATAAAGTCGAGCGCGTGAGCAAAGACAAGCAAGCCCACGATCGCGGCGGTAATGGAAAGAACGTATACAGAGGCAGCGGCGATATCCTTCGCGCGCTTGGCCAGCGGATGCAGCTCCTGGGTCGCCAGGTCCACAATCGCCTCCATGGCGGTATTGCACAGCTCGCCGTGAATCACCAGGCCGCAGCAAATGATGACCGTAGCCCACTCGGCAATATCGAGCCCCACGATGCAGCCGGCAATGACGGTGCACACGCCCGCCGCGAGCATGACCTTGATATTGCGCTCGGTCTTGACGGCAGTGACGAAGCCCTCCATCGCGTATGAGAACGACTTTAAAAAGGACGGATGGTCCTTGTTCGATCCGGGAATCATAGACGGCTCCTAGTCGTGGGAATGATTGGTTATGGGGCCGACGTGGACGAGTTTGGGGTCCTCGCCGCGCTCAAGCGCCAAGTCGCGCAGAATGGCATCCTCGCGTGCCTCCATGACCTCGGCCTCATCGTCCTCGATGTGGTCGTAACCCAGCAGGTGCAGCATTCCGTGCACGAGCATCAGTCGGCACTCATCGGCGGGACTGTTGCCAAAGCCGGGGGCCTGGCGGGCAATAACCTGCGGGGCCAGGATAATATCGCCGAGCTCAAGCGTCTCATCGGCGGGAATGTCCTCGTCAAAGGCCGAGTCGCATTCAAACGAGAGCACGTCGGTGGTGCGATCGATGCCGCGCCACTCGTGGTTGAGCTCGTGCATCTCGTCTTCATCGACATACGAAAGGGAAATCTCAACCTCACGCTCAACACCCTCGGCGGCAAGCACAACCTCGCAGATGTGCTCCACCTCCTGCGCGTCGAGCAGCGTATCGAGCTCGGCATCGTTGCTGATCAATACACTCAACGGGACTCCTTTCGATCGTGTGCGCGCTGCTCACGCGCATCGTCGTATGCATCATAGGCCTCAACGATACGGCCCACCAGGGCATGGCGAACCACATCGGCACGCTCCAGGTGAGAAAACGTCACATCGTCGACGCGACCCAAAATCCTTTCGACATCGGCAAGACCGCCGCGGCGACCCACCAGGTCACGCTGGCTCAGGTCGCCGGTAATCACGAACTTAGAATTAAAACCCAGACGCGTCAGGAACATCTTCATCTGCTCAGGCGTTGTGTTTTGTGCCTCATCGAGCACCACAAAGGCATCACTCAGCGTTCGACCGCGCATGTAGGCGAGCGGGGCGATCTCGATCACGCCACGCTCCATAAGCTCATCGGTGCGCTCGCGATCCATCATGTCAAAGAGGGCATCATAGAGCGGGCGCATATACGGGTCGATCTTTTCCTCGAGGGTGCCGGGCAAAAAGCCCAGGTTCTCCCCCGCCTCGACAACCGGGCGCGTCAGGATCAGGCGGCCTACCTCATGGCGCTTGAGCGCGGCGACGGCGAGCGCCATAGCCAGATAGGTTTTACCGGTACCGGCAGGACCCAGGCCAAACGTGATGGTAGAAGAGCGGATGGCGTCCACATAGCGCTTTTGACCGAGCGTCTTGGGGCGGATAACGCGACCGCGATACGAAAGCAGCACGTCATCGCGCAGCGACGAGGCATCATGCTCGCCGTCGCGCAGAACGGCCAGACAGCGCGAGACATCATCGGCAGAAAGCGTGCGCCCGGCAGCGGCCTCACGAAAGGCATGTTCGAAAAAACGCGCGACCAGCTCGACCTCGTCCGGATCACCGCTCACGGCAACGCTGTCACCGCGGGCAACCACATGGGCGCGCACCAAGTTCTCGAGCGCGCGAAGGACGCCGTCGCCGGCGCCCAAAACGCGCGAGGGGTCGATACCCTCGGGAACGGTAAGTCTAATCTTCGAGGCTTCCATGAACCTCCCTGCGTGCATGGACCAAGCCGGAATCATCGACTCCGATGATAGCAACATCGAGCAGGCACGGGGCTGTGAGTCCACAGGTATCATCAAGACGGGCATGATGGAACGAGCCGAGCGTCAAATTGTCACCGTACTCAAGCACGGCGCGCTCGACGGTGCCCACGCGACGACGGGCATCGGCAACCGCGAGCTCCTGAGCCGCCGCACGCATGCGACGGCTGTGCTCAGCCATGACCTCAGGGGGTACCTGGTCGGGCATGTCGGCGGCGAGGGTGCCTGGGCGCTTGCTATAGCGGAACACGTGCATGCGCGAAAAGCCCACGCGACGGCACAGCGCCAGCGACTCCTCGAACTCCTCGTCCGTCTCGCCGGGAAAACCGACGATGACATCGCACGAAAGAGACGCCTGAGGCAAGTTGGTGCGAATCATACGCACCGTGTCCTCAAAGGCCTCGGCGCTATAGGGACGGCCCATGCGATGCAGCGTCGCCGTGCAGCCAGACTGCACGGGAAGGTGCAAAAACGGCGCGATACGCTTTGGATAGCGAGCCATCACCTTGAGCAGGCGCTCGGAAATATCCATGGGTTCCACCGAGGAGATGCGCACGTGGGCGATCTCGGTGCGCTCCATGATGGCCTGGAGCAGCTCATCGATCTCGACATGTTCGTCGGTCGCGCTCTTGCCGTCATAGGCACCCAGATTCACGCCGGTCAGCACGACCTCGGACACGCCGGCCTCCTGAGCTTCACGCACCTGTTCGAGCACGGACTCGACGGGCACGGAACGCTCGGGGCCGCGGGCCTTCCACACGATGCAATAGGTACAGCGGTGGTTGCAGCCATCCTGGATCTTCACGCCCAGCCGCGAACGACCGAGCGCATCGACCACGTCGCCATCGCTGCAGGTGGGCACGCTATCGGACTCAACGCCCAATACCTCGCAGACGCGATCGGCGACATCGATCTTGGACGGCTCGGCGATCACGCGGTCCGAAAGCTCCAGCAGCTCCTCGGGATGCAAATTGACCACACAACCGGTCACGACCACATAGGGCTCGCCCGGATAGGCAAGTGCATGGCGAACGGCCTTACGGGTCTTGGCCTCGGCCTCCCCCGTCACGGCACAGGTATTGATAACGATCAGTTCGGCGTCCCGGGGCTCCACCATCGCAAAGCCCAGGCGCATAAGATCGGCAGTGATACGGTCGGACTCAACCCGGTTGACACGACAACCGAGGTTGACGACGGAAATATGGGGTGCGAGCACACGGGCTCCTTAATCGAGGATGTCGTCGAGGGCACTCTTGATACGGTCGGTCACCGACTTCTTACCGGATGCGACGTCATCGCCCATCTCGTCGGCAAAAGCACGGAGCAGCTCGCGCTGCTTATTGGAAAGATTGGTGGGAACGACCACGCGCAGCTGCACGATCAGGCGGCCACGCGAACCGCCACCGCCAATGCGCGGCATGCCGTAATTATTGACGCTCACGGTGTCGCCGTACTGGGCGCCGGCGGGAACCGTCACTTTAACGACCTCGTCGGGCATAATGCCCTCGACCTCAATCTCGCAACCGAGCGCGGCCTGCGCAATCGAGATATCGCTCACCAGATAGAGGTCATCGCCATTACGCTTAAAACGCTCGTGGTCGGCGACACGCACGTTGACGATCAGGTCGCCCGACGGCTCGCCACGAAGGCCGGCCTCGCCAAAACCACTCACGCGCAGCTGGCGACCGGTCGAAACACCGGCGGGAATATCGATGTCAATCTTTTCGTGTGAAGGCGTGCGGCCCTGGCCGTCACAGGTCTCGCAGGGATGATCGATGACCGTGCCTTCGCCGTGGCAGTCGGGACAGGGCGAAGAGGACTGAACCTGGCCCAGGAAAGAACGCTGGACCGTCGTCACATAGCCTGTGCCGTGGCAGCGGCTGCACTGCTTTTCGGTCGCGCCCTCGGCCTTGCCGGTACCATTACAGTCATCGCAAGGGGCAAGACGGTCGTAGCTAATCGTCTTTTTGCAGCCGAGCGCCGCCTCCTCGAGCGTCACCGAAAGGGAAATGGCCATATCGCGGCCGCGACGACGCTCGCGGCGATTTCGGGCGCCACCGCCGGCACCGCCGCCAAAGAACGACGAGAAGAGGTCGTCCATACCCATGCCGCCAAAGATATCGTTGATATCGACATAGCCAGAACCACCGGGGCCGTCCGCGGTACCGTAACGGTCGTAGTTAGCACGCTTCTGCTCGTCGGAAAGAACGGAATAGGCCTCGTTGAGCTCTTTGAACTTGGCCTCGGCCTCGGGGTCGTCCGAAACATCCGGGTGTACCGTACGGGCTTTCTTTAGAAACGCGCGCTTGATCGACCGCGCGTCGGCATCCTTGTCAACGCCAAGTACCTCGTAGTAATCCCTATTTTCCGACACGACCGAATCCTTCCAACTTTCATTATTGTCACAGTGCGTCCTATACCCAAGCTGGGCCGGCCGCAAACAGAGTGTTTAATGTTATTGCATCCCGTAGGGCGAAAGCATGGCCTGCTGCGAGCAGCTCGCAAACCAGACCGACACGAGCGCAAACATGAAGCCGTTGGCAAATCCATTGGCAAACTGCATCGCGCCGCGCTTCCACCACAGCAGACTGCGATGAAGCACGCCGTCCGACAGCACCATGAACAAGCCCATGGCAAACGGAATGAAGCACATCATGGCAAAGGCGGAGAACACGCCCGAGATGGCCGACAGTACCAAAAAAGGCGCGATGATACCCATAAGGTAGAAGCCGGTGCGAGCCTTACCCTCCAGGCGCTCGGCCTCAACGTGCGCACGACCGACCAGGTCACCGCCCGAAGCGCCGTTCGTGCCGGCGTGACCCATGTTGGGGATGCGCACCTCGTCGCCATCATGCGTACCGGCGGGAAACTCAATCGTCTGCTCGGAGGTTACGCGGGTACGGCCGCTGCCACCGCAATCGGGGCACGGATCGGCAACGACCTTGCCGGAACCGCCGCACTCAGGACAAACCGTCTGGAACGTGCCCGCACCAAACAGGAAGGACAAGTCGACGTCGATGTGGCCGCGGCCACCGCAGCTCGGACAGGTGTGGGCATGCTCTGACGAAACGGAGCCCGATCCGCCACAATGTCCGCAGGTGTCAAAGCGGGTGTAGCGAACGGTCTTGTGGGCACCGCCCTTGGCCTCCTTGGCGTCGAGCTTGATATCGACGACCACGTTGGCACCACTCTCGGGGTTGTAGGCAGCCTGGCCGCGACGGGGCTGGCCCCAGGCGCCCCCGAAGGGGAAACCGCCATCAAAGGGATTGCCGTAACCGGCGCTGCCGGCATAGCCACCGCCATAGGGCGAAGCCGTCGGTGCACCGGCAAAGGGATTACCCGACCGCATGGCGTCGTAACGCGCACGCTTCTGCTCGTCCGAGAGCACGGCGTAGGCCTCGGAAACCTCTTTAAACTTCTCCTCGGCATCCGGCTCTTTATTGACATCCGGATGGAGCTTGCGGGCCTTTTGCTGGAAAGCCTTTTGAATATCACGCGAGGTGGCGTCCTTGGAGACACCCAAAATCTCGTAGTAATTTTTTTCGTTCATCGTCGCCATGCGCGGCAACCTCCTGCTCACAGCAGCGTATATATTGCGGTAATTCTACCCGAGCGGCCTAAGCTAGACCCCAAAACAGCTCGAACAGAACATTTCCATCGAGCCAACCCAGGTGGGTCGGCGCTAAACGGGCGCGGGCGCGACCTGCGATAACGTCTTTTGAGGTGACGCGCCCCGCATGTCCTTCAACATGATCGGGCACCCAGGTGGCAAGGCCCAACTCGAGCGCACGGTCGCAGGCCGCCGCCAGTTCGTCTGCAGCAATCACGCTTGCCGAGTGAACCAACAGTTCGGGCCCAATGCCACGCGTCATGCGGCAGGCGAGCATCAAATCCTCGGCCGCCGCCTCGCGATGCGACAGGTACTCGGCCTCAAACGCTGTAGCGCCATCGTCACGTTGCACCAGTCGCACGCGATGCGCATCGCCACGAGCGGGAACGTCAGGAAACAGCCCGGCCAAGCGATCGAAATCCTCGGCATCGAGCATACCCGCGGCAGAACGACCCAAACCCAAATAGCCCTGTCCGGTCCAATAGGCAATGTTGTGGGCGCATTCATGCCCATCGAGCGCGTAGCTCGCCACCTCATACGGGTGATAGCCCGCCGAACTCAGCCGCTCGCGAGCAACGTCCATGCATGCGGCTTGGAAATCCTCATCGGGCTCAAGTGACTCGTCACGGCACGCCATGCGGTAAAGCGGCGTGCCCTCCTCGAGCGTGAGCGGATAGACCGACACATGGTGCGGGGCCGCCGTAAGCACGCTATCAAGCGTGTATCGCCAGCTCGCCATAGTCTGTCCGAGAAGCCCGCACATAAGGTCGCACGACACATCGAGCCCAACATCCTTCACCGTCGCGATAGCCTCGAGCGCCCGTTCGGCATCGTGAATACGGCCAATCGCAGCAAGCTCGTCGTTGTCGAGGGTTTGGACTCCCAGAGAAATGCGCGTGACGCCCACCCCGGCAAGCGCCGCGGTGAGCTGCGAAGTCAACGACTCAGGATTAGCCTCGCAGGTAAACTCAACGGGCTTACACCACGCAGAGATACGCCGGGCAAGTTTCACCAGGCGCTCCCCTGCCAGCGATGGCGTGCCGCCGCCAAAGTAGACGGTGCGGATCTGCCTGAGTGCCCCGGCGTTGCCATAGGCATCGAGCCGCACATACAGGTGCTCAAAATAGGCATCAAGTGCAGCGTCCAGGTCGCACAGGGCCACGCTTTGCGAGTCAAAGTCGCAATAGCGGCATTTTTGAGCGCAAAACGGCACGTGCACATACAGCGCGGTAACGGCCACCCTTAAGCCTCCAGCGGATGAGCGGGCACCGACTCACCGGCGGCAAGCGCGGCCTCGCAGGCCACCACGTCGCGCTCGATATCATCGACCAGCGCCATAAACTCCTCGTACGTAGAGCAGCGCACCACCTGAGCGCGCCAGGCAGCGGCGTGGGGCATGCCCTTTAAATACCAGCTTGCATACGTACGGGCGCGCGACATAAGCGGCAGAAGCTCGTGCGTCAACGTCAGGTGCTCACGCAAAGCCTCCAGGCGCTCAGCCGAGGAGCGAGAAGGAACCGGCGTGCCATCGAGTGCAAGGGCTCGGGCATCGCCGAACACCCAGGGATTGCCGTAGATGCCGCGCGCGATAAACACCGCGCTGGCACCCGAGCCTTGCAGATGCTCAGCAGCGTCCTCGGCCGAGAACACATCACCCGAACCAATCACGGGAATCTCGACGGCGTCGGCAACCTCATCGACGACAGACCAATCGGCCTGGCCCGTATAGAGCTGCGTGGCACAACGACCGTGCACGGCAACTGCAGAGGCGCCCGCCCCTTCAAGCATCTGGGCAAACGTTGCGGCGTTGCGGTCCTCGGCATAAAAACCCTTGCGGATCTTCACGGTCACGGGAACATGCGCCGCGCCCACCGTTGCCTCGACAATCTTCTCGGCCAGGTCGGGCGTGCGCATAAGCGCCGAGCCTTCGCCCTTAGTAACGACCTTGCGAGCCGGACAGGCCATGTTGATATCAATCAATGACAGGCGATCGCCCACACGCTCCTCGACGGCGGCGACGGCACTCGCAAACTGCTCGGGCTTGGAGCCAAAGAGCTGCACGCAAATCTGCTGCTCCTCGTCGGCCGGTAGCACCAGGCGCCAGGTCTTGTTGCTGGCATAGGCAAGGCCCGCCACGCTCACCATCTCGCTATAGGCGAGATTGGCACCGCGACGGCGGCACATGATGCGATAAGCGGGATCGGTTACGCCCGCCATGGGAGCCATAAGGAACGGCTGCTCGGCATAGGCGCCCAGCAGCCGCTTGCTGTATTCGGAAAGCGCCATAGACCTACTCGTCCACCTTGAGGATCGCCATAAAGGCCTCCTGCGGGACCTCGACCGAGCCGATGGCCTTCATGCGCTTCTTGCCCTCTTTCTGCTTCTCGAGCAGCTTGCGCTTACGCGAGATATCGCCGCCGTAGCACTTAGCAAGAACGTCCTTGCGACGCGCTTTGACGGTAGAACGGGCGATGATCTTGTTGCCGATAGCACCCTGGATGGGAACCTCGAACAGCTGACGCGGGATGATCTCCTTAAGTTTGTCGCACAGACCACGGGCCAGGCCATAGGCCTTGTCCTTATGGACGATAAACGACAGCGCGTCCACCTCGTCGCCCGAAAGCAAGATATCGAGCTTAACGAGCTCGGAGGGACGGTACTCGTTGAACTCGTAGTCGAGCGAGGCATAACCCTTGGTACGACTCTTGAGCTGGTCAAAGAAGTCCAAGATGAGCTCGGCGAGCGGCATATCGAAGCGCATCTCGACCGATTTGCTCGTGAGGTGAATCATGTCGGTCGTAACGCCGCGGTGCTCGATGGCGAGCTGCATAACGGCACCCGTGTACTCAGGCGGGCAGATGATCTTTGCCTTGAGGTAGGGTTCCTCGATACGCTCAATGCGCGTGGCCTCGGGAAGGTCCTGCGGGCTGCGGACATCGATCATTTCGCCGTCGGTCTTGTAGACGTGATAGTCCACCGAGGGGCTCGTGGCAATGAGGTCAAGATTGAACTCACGCTCCAGGCGCTCCTTGACGACCTCCATATGCAGCAGGCCCAAGAAGCCCACGCGGAAGCCAAAGCCGAGCGCCACCGAGGTCTCGGGCTCCCACACCAACGACGGGTCGTTGACATGCAGCTTATCGAGCGCGTCACGCAGGTTCTCGTAGTCCTTGTTATCGATCGGGAACAGGCCCGTATAGACCATGGGCTTAGCCTCGCGGTAGCCGGGAAGCGGCTCGGGGCAGGGGTTCGACGCCCAGGTAAGGGTGTCGCCCACGCGAACGGCCTCGGGGTCCTTCAGGCCCGTGACCACGTATCCGACCTCGCCGACCGTCAGCGCGTCGACCGGCGTCTCGGCGGGACGCTTGACGCCCACGCCATCGACCAAAAAGTCGCCCTTTGCCTGCATCATGCGCAAGGTATCGCCCTTTTTGATGGAGCCGTCAAAGATGCGCACCGTGGCGACGACGCCACGATACTCGTCGAAGTATGAATCCAGAATGAGTGCCTTGAGCGGCGCATTCGCATCGCCCTTGGGCGGAGAGATCAGAAAGACAATGGACTCCAGCAGATCGTGGATGCCCTCGCCGGTCTTGCCCGAGACACACACGGCATCATCGGCAGGGATCGCCAGGTCATCCTCGATCTCGGTCTTGACCTCGTCGGGGTGAGCCGAGGGCAGGTCGATCTTGTTGATGGCCGGCACAATGTCCAGATTGGCGTTCATGGCGAGCGTCGCGTTAGAGACGGTCTGCGCCTCAACGCCCTGCGTGGCGTCGACAACGAGCACCGCGCCCTCACAGGCTGCCAGCGAGCGCGAGACCTCATAGGTAAAGTCCACGTGGCCCGGCGTATCGATCAGATTGAACTGATACGTCTCGCCATCGTCGGCGTCATAGGACACGCGAACGGCATTGGACTTGATCGTGATGCCGCGCTCGCGCTCGATATCCATGGTGTCGAGCAGCTGCGACTCCATGTCGCGTTCGTCGACTGTATGGGTGAGTTCGAGGATACGGTCACTGATCGTGGACTTGCCATGGTCGATGTGCGCAACGATTGAGAAGTTGCGGATGTGGGAAATGTCAATTGAAGTATTCATGCGGACTATCTTACCCGAGCGGTACAAAAAATGGAGCCTGTTCCATAAAACAGGCTCCATTTATGCGCGTAATCTGTTTGGTGTGAAATTTACAACTTAGGCGTTGATGCTGTTCACGAGCTTGGCAAGACCGGACTTGCGGTTGGAAGCCTGGTTCTTGTGGATAACATGCTTGGCAGCAGCCATGTCGAGACGCTTGGTGACGGTCTTGAGGGCAGCCTGGGCCTTCTCGACGTCGCCCTCGGCGACGGCGGACTGGACGTGCTTGGTCAGCGTCTTGAGCTCGGACTTGACAGCCTTGTTACGCATGCGAGCTGCCTCATTGGTGCGGATACGCTTCTTCTGAGACTTGATGTTTGCCACTTCTGGAGTTCCTTTCGAGTTCCTTGCAAAAAATGTATGACACCTCTGAGACACGGTGAGGTCATGCAAGCGCCTACTATAGCACGCTCCCCCTCAAAGGGATAGAACGAATTTGTCAAATAGGCAGGTATCATCACGATTTTCTCAAGATGTTCGTAATCCAGAGCAAAAGCGCGGTCTGAGAATCGGCCGAACCCTTGAGCGCGAGCTCCACATCGACCGCCCCCTCGAGCGCTGCGACGAGCTCTGCCATCGAAAAGCGACGTGCCCAGGTCAGGTGATTCTTGACCTGCCAGGACTGGAGCTTGAGCGTTGCGGCCAGCTCACGACCCTGTCCGCGCGCATCGAGCGCCTTGGCGACGATAAGCTCGCGGATGCGGCCGCACAGCAACGTGTAAGTCCACACGTAGCTCTTGGCGGGCAATAGATTGAAAAGCTCAAGCGAGCGTCGCATGTCACGGGCCGAGACCGCATTGAGAAAGTCCCAGGGCTGGACCTCGGCCGTACGTACAATCCAGCGCTCCACATCGGCAAGCTCAATTTGGGGCGCCTCGACCATCTGGGCAAGCTTAGCCAAGTCGTTATCGAGCATGCGAGTGTTTTCACCCGAACGCGAGACGAGCTCCTCGGCGGCCGCCGTCGAGATCGACTTGCCGTGCTGCGTCGCCATCTGCTGCACGCGGCGCGGAAGCTCCCAGCGCTTGGTACCCGAGCAATCGACGATAGCCTTCTTGTCGATCTTGGCGATTGCCTTATACAGGCGCGTATTCTTGGCAAGTGAGTCGGCGATAATGAGACAGACCGTCGTGGGGCTGGGACTTGCGAGGTACTCGACGAGCGGTTCCGAGACCGCCTTGGCAAGCTTGGAGCAGCCGTCAAGGATCACCAGGCGAAACTCGCTACCCATGGGAAAGGTATTGAGCGAGCCGATGATCGACTCGATATCGGGATCTTTCATCATGTCGCGTTCATCGAGGTTGAACTCAACCATACCCGACTTTTTCAAGCGAGCTTTCATACGCGAGACGGCGTGGTCGCGCTTGACCCCATCGGTACCGACGATCAGATATGCCGGCAGCAGACCGGTTTCGGACATTGCGCTCCCCTCTCGCAGACTCTCGAGTTCGTACCGTGCCATTTTAGCCCAGGGGTTGGTCCCGCGCCAACGACAGCATCACGGTCGCTGGCATCGCATCGCAAAGCCCTTCGCGGTCGGCGAGACGGTAATGTCGCCGTGTTCGATGGTGCATGCGAACGCACCGCCCGCATCGCGAACCGCATCGATGCAGGCATCCGACGGATGGCCGTAGCGATTTCCCTCGCCGGCGCTCGCGATAGAGAGCTCGGGCTTAAGCGTGCCCAGCAGGTCTGTGTCGACGGAAACTTTTGAGCCGTGATGTCCAAGCTTGAGCACATCGATATCCCCCACCTCCTGTAAGAACTCGCGTTCCTGATCGAGCTCGGCATCGCCGGTGAGTAGCATGCGGAGGCTCTGGCCTCCTTGGGCATAACTGAGCAGCAAGACAAGCGAGTCTTCATTGCCCTCGCCATCCACCGTGTCAAACGGCCACATCACACGAGCCCGAAATGTGCCGATATCGACCGTGTCTCCGCAAGCCACCTGCCGATACGTTACGCCGGGGCGATTCAGGACCTCAGCAGGCGCGCCGTCAAGCGCATCGGCCGCGACCACAATGGTTCCAACCGAAAACTGATCGAGCACATCAGGAAGGCCACCCCAATGATCCTCATCCCAATGTGTCACGAAGACGGCGTCGATATGGTGGACGTTATTGCGAACCAACGCCGATACCACGCGCTCATCGAGCCCACAGTCGACGAGCGCCACAGCTCCACCCTGACGAACCAGAATCGCATCGGCCTGGCCAACATCAAGGACCGTCACCGAAGGCGGAGCGAAGCGATCCCAGTAGATGTACGGAATCCCCGCCAGGAGCGCCAAGCAGACAAGCCCAGCAGCCATAGGCCGTGCCTGCGGGCGCGGCCACCAGACTAGAAGGATCCCCAGAAAACACGGCACAAGGTAAATCCACATGCTATCGGGCGGCACGCTCACGGATGCACCCGGAACGGCGGCAAAGAGCTGTTCGAAGAACAGCGCGCAACGAGCGACAATCATGGGCACCACGAGCGCCCAAGCTTGCAACGGCGCCACGAGCGAAAAGAGAACCAGCACGATCGACACAGCAAGCAGGAGACTCACCACCGGACCGATGACCACATTCGACAGCTGAGCAATAAGTGAGAAAATACCAAAAGCAGGAATCGTAATGGGAAGTGTCGCCAGTTGCGAGCACAGCGTGACGGAAAGCATACTGGCAAAGCCCGATGGCACACCCAACTCACTCAAAGCGTAGGTCGCATAGGGGCAAAAGCACAGAATGGCAAAGACGCTGGCACATGAAAGCTGAAAGCCCATCTCGAACAGCACCGTCGGCCGCAGTAGCACAAAGATGGACATAGTTACGAAGAGTGCCGAAAGGCCGTGCCGGCGACGCCCCGCACCGTTTACGACAAGCGTCGCGAAGACCATGCAGCACGCGCGCACGGCCGAGGGAGACGCACCCGTAAAGGCAGCGTAGCCCACAAGCGTTATCGCCAATATCGCCCGCTGAAGACCACGTGAACACCGAGTCTTTTGCAAGACACCCTCAATCACAAACCCCACGATGGCAAGATGGCTGCCCGAGACAGCGATGAGATGCGCGGTGCCCGTTACCGAAAACCAGTCGCCCGCCGGCTGGGCGCGCAGCTCGGCCGAACGACCGCAGACGACACCGGCTATGAGCGCACGCGCCGGGTCGGTCGCAGGCGCGATGGACGCAAGCAGCCCATTTCGCAGCCGAAGCAGCGGCCCCGGAGAGCCCTCATCGACCGACACAATCCGAACGGCTTTAACCTTGCGCACCTCGCCTCGGAGCACGCGCGAGCGCCCATACGCATCGTTCTCGAAGCGCGAAACGCGGCCGATAACGCGCACATGAGACCCGGCACCAAGCTCGCGGTCGCACGACAGACGAACCTCACCCAAGCGCCTGCCGTCCACGCATGTTTCGCAGGTGTAGGAATACGTCCCATCGTTTATGGACGGATCACCCTGCACGACAAACTCGAGACTGCTTGCCGCTCGACCGTCGAGCGCCTTCGTGGCACTTAGCGCACACACAGCCCACCACGCCGAAACAATCGAGCCCGCCAGCAAACCGATAGCTGCGGCATATAGCCAACGTTTCCACAAGACAAGTCGCTCACAAGATCGAGCCAGCACCATGCACAGCGACACCGCAACCGAAATAACTACAAGCGGTCCGACCGCCGATGTCTGCTCCCCCAGTATCGCATCGGCGGCCACGTTGAGCACCAAGACACAGCCAACGCACAGGCCGGCACACAAGGCCATCGTCCATGGCATGAGGGGCCGCGGAGGCATCACATGCTCGCGCTTGGGCGCGCTCATACGCAGATGCAATCTTTGATTTTGGCGAGCTTCTTCTCACCGATGCCAGATACGCGCATCAGGTCGTCAACTGAGGCAAAAGCACCGTTCTTTGTCCGCTCATCGATAATCGACTGAGCCATAGAAGGCCCAATGCCCGAGAGCGTCTGCAGCTCCGCCGCACTTGCCGTATTGATGTTCACGAGCCCCGACGAAGACCCCGCGCCAAGGGTCGTGGCAGCACCACTTTCGGCCCCGCCGACCGCCGCGGCCGCTTGTTGCTCCCCCATCGTCGGAACATAGATCTTTTGGCCATCTGTGATCTTGGACGCACGATTAAGCCCTGTCACATCCGCCTCGGCCGTAAGCCCTCCGGCGGCATCGATCGCTTGGGACACCCGTGCTCCTTCTTTGAGCCGATACACGCCAGGCCTCACAACGGCGCCATCCACATCGACGTACACCTCGGCGGCAGAGGGACTCTTGGCAGACGACTCATCGGCATCATCAGGAGACGCATCCCCGGACCCGCGCGCATCCGAAGCGCTCGCCTCATCACTACGCTCAAACGACACGCCGCTGGAGCGGCTACTAAAACTTGCCATCGCTAAGCCACTCGCGGCGGCAATGACAACCAGAATCGCCACCACCACCGCCTTATGGCCGAGCAGCTTTTCTGCCCAGCGGTCCATACGTTTAACCCGTTCGTGTTGCTCGCGCTGCGCCATAGCAAACACCTCCCAACACCATCGTGTCAGGAAACGAACGCCGCAGCTTCCGCACGTCCACACCAGTTTTCGCGGTCAAACCAAAAGCTGACCAAAACCTTGCGCGAACATGTCCATTTATTCAGTCACACGTCAGCGAATGAACATCTTGGCATCATTTGCCCAGATAGCAAAAGGCCGACGATACGGGCGCATCGTCGGTCTATGCAGGCAATTACTCGTGATCTTGGTAAATCTCACGCGGAGCAAGCTCCGAATGTTTGCGTTTTAAGGTCTTAGGGGCCTTATACGTGTTGCTGGAGAAGTCGATATACTCGGTCTGCTTAAGCAAGCGCTCAATCATCTCCTCGTGGTCGAACAGCTCCCAGGCCTCGTGCACGGCATCGAGTTTGGCGTGCGTCTCGGGACGACGCGGCATAAACAGCGTGCAGCAGTCGGGCGCTGCCTCAGTAGAAATATCGAACGTACCGATCTCCTGAGCGCGCGCAATGATCTCCTGCTTGTCAGACCCGATGAGCGGACGGAACACAGGAATCTTCACGGCTTCGTTGACGGCCATGATGTTCTCAAGCGTCTGGGAGGCAACCTGACCGAGCGACTCGCCGGTCACGATGGCCTTGGCGCCCTCGATATGCGCGATGCGCTCGGCAACCGAATACATGATGCGGCGATACATGATCACGCGTAGGTTGCTGGGGCAGGCGACGGAAATCTCACGCTGGCAATCGCCAAACGGCACCACGTACAGGCGGCCGATCTGGACACCCGGCTCAAGCGCACGGATGATGTCCTGCACCAAATACTCGCTCGTATCGGGAGTCTGCGGACGACCGGAGAAATGTACCGGCACGCACACCGCGCCGCGACGCGCGAGCATCCAGGTCGCCACCGGAGAATCGATGCCCGACGACAAAAGCGTCACGACCTTGCCGGCAGAACCCACCGGCAGACCGCCCACGCCGCGCTCGGAGCGCGCGTACACGTAAACGCTACCCTGGACCACCAGTACGTGCACCATCGCATCGGGGTCGTGCATTTGAACCTTTTTATCGGGGAAGGCCTCGCACAGCACCTCGCCCACCTGACGATTGATATCAATCGAGGTGAGCTCATAGTCGGTATTGGAGCGCTTGGCGTGCACCTTAAACGAATCGAAGGGGCCAAACTCGCGCAGCGCCTTGACGGCGGCGGCGCAGTACTCCTGCGGGTCGCGGTTGGTGTGATACGCCAGGGACACACGGGCAACGCCGGGGACGGTGCGGATGACACGCGCCGCCTCGTCGGCCTGATGCTCGTTAAAGGTCACGAGGATATAACCGGAAATTCGAGACACGGCATTCACGGAAAAGGCGGCCAAAGCCGCCTTAATGTTATCCATGAGGATATGCTCAAAATGTGCGCGGTTCTTGCCCTTCAGTCCAACCTCGTGATAGTGGACCAGGCAGACGCGAGCTGCCATTTAGGCTTCAGCAACCTTATGGCCGAGCGCCTTCTCGTAACGGGCCTCGTCGTAGGAGATATCGCCGTCGACGATCTCGTCCATAGCCATCGAGATGGTATCGGCGCCGGAGAGCGCGATGGTGATGTCGTCGACATCCTGAACGGCAAGCACGCGGTTATGCTGGCCACGCAGCATGCTATTGATGTCGCAGGCACGCTTGGAGGCAAGCGAAGCGAGCAGGAAGCGGTTGTGATCGGTCTTCTCCAGAAGATCGTCAATGCAAGGCTTTACAACGGACACGGACCTCAGATCCTTTCATGCATATCGAGAACGCGAACGAGCTCATCGGTCGCGCGGTCGAGATCATCATTCACCACGACGTCGTCGTAGCGGTCGGCAAGGGCAAGCTCATGGGCGGCGTTTGCCATACGCAGCTCAATCGTCTCGGGCGTCTCGGTGCCGCGACCGACCAGACGCTCGCGGAGCACCTCGAGCGAGGGTGGCTTGATAAAGATCAGCACGGCCTCGGGAAAACGCTCCTTGACCTGCAAGGCACCCTGGACATCGATCTCCAAGATGAGAGACGAACCAGAGGCGAGCTTGGACTGGACCTCGCTCACCAACGTGCCATAGCAGTTACCGTGGACCTCGGCCCACTCAACAAACTCACCGTTTGCCAGGCGGCGGTCGAACTCCTCGCGCGTCAGGAAAAAGTAATTGACGCCATCGACCTCGCCTTTACGTGGGGCTCGCGTGGTAGCCGAAACCGTCAGGCCCAGGTTAGAGCGACGCTCGCGCACACGAGTGACGAGCGTGCCCTTGCCCGCACCTGACGGTCCAGAAATCACAAAGAGCTTTGAATCCTGAGCGCTCACTTATTTGGTCAGCTGCTCGAGGAGCTGCTCGCGCTGACGGACGCCAAGGCCCTGGACGCGACGGGTAGCGGAGATGCCGAGCTCCTCCATGATCTTGGCGGCCTTGGCCTTGCCATAACCGGGGAGAGACTCGATGAGGGTGGAAACCTTCATGCGGGAAGCAATGGGGTCATCGGAGTTGAGCACGGACTCGAGGGACTTCTCGCCCTTCTTGATCTGCTCACGGAGCTCTGCGCGAGCGTGACGCGCGGCGGCAGCCTTCTCAAGAGCCTGCTTGCGCTGCTCATCGGTAAGCTGAGGGAGTGCCATTCGTACCTCCAAATAGTTGGGTTATATCTGATTCAATATTTGGCATTTTAGCACGTAAAACGTACAAAATGCCCAATCGCGGCTCCATAGGTTAGACGATACCCGCAAAAAGTGCAATATATCGCGCTAAAAGATGAGCCCCTGACCTGCGATTCCACACAAAGGATGGGAAAGTTTTCGCAGGCACAGGGGCTAATTTGTGCTAATGAGACCCAAAAGTGGTGACTTAAGGGAATCTTTTATGCGACGTTTTCGACCAGCTCGGCAACGATGGCGTCAAACGCGGCAACCGGATCATCGGCGCCGGTAATGGGGCGGCCAACCACGATATGGCTCGCGCCGCGCTCGATAGCCTGGGAAGGCGTGGCCACGCGGGACTGATCGCCCAGCGCAGCACCAACAGGACGCACGCCCGGGGTCACAATCAGCGCATCGGGGCCCAGCAGCTCACGCATGTCATGAGCCTCCATCGGCGAGCACACGATGCCGTCGATACCGTTGGCCTGGGCGAGTTTTGCCAGACGGGCGGCCTCCTCGGCAACGGGCAACTCGACGCCGATCTCGCTCAACGCATCCTGATTCATACTCGTAAGCACGGTGATGGCGACGAGCTTGGCTCGATCCTCGCGCGCCTCCTCGGCACCCTCGCGGCAGGCAGCGAGCATGGCGCCCGAACCCAAGCCGTGAACCGAGAGCAGGTCGGCACCGGCAAGCGAGGCCGAACGGGCGGCACCGCGAACCTGATGCGGAATATCATGGAACTTAAGGTCAAGGAAGACCTTAAAGCCCAGGTCCTTGAACGTCTTGACGATCTCGGGGCCCTCGGCGTAATAGAGCGTCATGCCAACCTTGAGCCAGGCGGCATGGCCCGAAAGCTCGTGGGCGAGCTCGAGCGCACGCTCACGATCGCAGTCGAGAGCGACGATAACGCGGTCACGGGCATCGGTCTCTAGCATTCGAAAGCACCTACCAGTTCGTTGATGTCCTTCACGCCCTGGGACTCCGCCCAGGCCTCGAGCTCGTGCGCGATCTTGAGCGAAGCGCACGGATCGACGAAGTTGGCCATGCCGACCGACACGCAGGTGGCGCCAGCCAGGATAAACTCGGCCGCATCCTCGCCGGTCATGACACCGCCGACACCGTTGATGGGGATATCGACGGCCTGAGCGACCTCCCAGACCATGCGAACGGCGATGTGGTGGCACAGCGGGCCCGAAAGGCCGCCCTTGGGCTTGGCCACACGGGACTTGCGGGTATGGACGTCGATGGCCATGCCCTGGATGGAGTTAATGACCGAAAGGCCGTCGGCGCCGGCGGCCTCGAGAGCCTTGGCAATCTCGGCAACGTTAACCGGAGCCATCTTTACGAACAGCGGCTTATCGGTCACCTTACGGCAGGCAGCCATAACGGCAGAGGCGCCCTCGGGCGAGGAGCCCATGGCGGCACCGCCGGCGGCAATATTGGGGCAGCTGACGTTGATCTCGTAGCCGGCAGCCCAGGGGCACAGCTCGACATACATCTCGAGCGCGCGGACAAACTCCTCGACGGAGTGACCGGCGACCTGACAGATGACCTGACAACCGTCCTTGGAGAGCTGCTCGAGCCACGGACCGGACTCGCGGGCAAAAGCGGCCACGCCGGGGTTCTGAAGGCCCACGGAGTTAATCATACCGCCGGGGATCTCGGCCATGCGGGGCGCGGGGTTGCCGGGCCAGGGCTCGGCAGCGCAACCCTTGGTGGTGATGGCGCCCAGCTGGGAAACATCAAAGAAGTTCTGGAACTGCCAACCGTAGCCAAAGGTACCGGCTGCGGTGCTGATGGGGTTCTGCATCTTGACGCCGCCGAAATCGACGGCCATGTTCACGGTACCCACTAGAAGACCACCACCTTGGAAGCATCGAACACGGGGCCGCACATGCAGGCGCCCTTCATACCGTCGACCGTCTCGACATTGCAGGTGTTGCAGGCGCCAAAGCCGCAGCTCATCATGCGCTCGAGCGACACCTCGCAGTACGCGCCGGCCTCGGCGGCAGCGGCGGCGACCTTCTTCATCATGACGGCGGGGCCGCAGCTGGCCACATAGTCGTAGCCGCCCTCGCCGAGCAGCTCGGCTGCCGGGTCGGTGCAAAAACCGTGCGTGCCCAGCGTGCCATCATCGGTGCACACGTTAACCGTATCGCACAGCGCGCGGAACTCATCGACGCCCACGGCCTTGGAAGCGGTACCAAAGCCCAGGCACACATCCACGTCAACACCCTGCTCGGCAAGCATACCGGCCAGGCACAGCACAGGAGGAACGCCGATGCCACCGGCGACGAGCAGTGCCTTCCTGGTGCCCTCGGGTATCATCCAGCCACGGCCACCGGGGCCCAGCAGGTTAGAGGTGGAGCCAGGGCCCATCTGGGACAAACGACGGGTATCGTCGCCCACGACGGCGTACCACAGCTCGACGGTGCCGGCCTCGGCGTCGGCGCGGTAGTAGCTCAGGGGCACGCGAAGCAGCGAGGACGCATCGCCGGGTACGGCGATGTTCACAAACTGACCGGGCTTGAGCGCACTTGCAAGCTTGGGGGCCGAGATGACGAGCGAGAAGATGCCGTCGGCAATCTCCTGGTTCGAGACGACCTCGAAGTCGTGCATGCGTGCAGTGGAAGGTGTGGGCATAGACGCTCCAATCCCCCATGCGGATGCATGGTTCAGGCGAACAGAAAGCGCGGCACCGCAAGGGCGCCGCGCACAAAAGCGATAAGGCTATGCTAGCAGATGCAGCCGTCGGCGAGCGTCTGCTTACCGCCGACAAACACATCGGTGGCGCGACCGGTAAGCGTGCGGCCGGCGAAACCGGAGTTCTCGGCGCGCGACTCGTAACCGTCCTCGCCAACCGTCCAGGTGGCGGACGCGTCGAACACGGTCAGGTCGGCAACGGAGCCCGCCTTGACCTGAACCTGGTCGAGGCCCAGGATCTCACGCGGCTTGATGGCCATGAGCTCGACCATACGGCCCATGCTCATCTTGCCCGTGTTGACCAGCTCGGTGAGTACGAGCGACAGCGAGGTCTCGAGGCCGATCATGCCAAAGGGCGCAAGCTCGAACTCGCGGGCCTTCTCCCACGGGGTGTGGGGAGCGTGATCGGTGACGATAGCGTCGACGGTGCCGTCGATGACGCCCTGACGGATGGCCTCGGCATCCTCCTCGGTACGCAGCGGCGGATTGACCTTGAGCGAGGTGTTGTAGGTCTCGTCCAGGTCGTTCTCGGTCAGGAACATGTGGTGCGGGGTAGCCTCGCAGGTAACCTGAACGCCAGCGGCCTTACCGGCACGCACGATCTCCAGGCCATGGGCGGTGGAGATGTGCTGGATGTGCAGCTTGGCACCAGTCAGCTTGGCGATCTCGATGTCGCGGGCGATCTGGAGCTCCTCGCCGGCAGCCGGCCAACCCTCGAGAGCCAAACGGGTCGAGACCTTGCCCTCGTTGATCTGGCCGTGGCCGACCAGGTCCTCGTCCTGGCAGTGGCTCATAAAGACCTTGCCGAACATCTTGCCGTAGTCCATGCAGCGACGGAGCATGCCCGCGCCCTGCACGCCGCGACCGTCATCGGTGAAGGCGACGGCACCATGGGCGACCATATCACCCATCTCGGACATGGCCTCGCCCTTAAGACCGCGGGTCATGGCGCCCGACGGATAGACGCGGCAGTGACCGACCTCGGCAGCACGGGACTTGACGAACTCCACGACGGTGCCGTTATCGGTGACGGGATCGGTGTTGGGCATGGCGCACACGCCGGTAAAGCCGCCCTTGGCAGCTGCGCGGGTACCGCTCTCGATGTCCTCTTTGACCTCGTAGCCGGGCTCGCGAAGGTGAACATGCATATCCACCAGGCCGGGGACGAGGTACTTGCCGGAAAGGTCGCGGACCTCGGCTCCCTCGACGGCGAGATTCTCGCCGACCTCGGCGATCTTGTCGCCGTCAATCAGGACGTCAACGACACCGTCAAGCTCGACGGACGGGTCGACGACGTGGGCATTCTTAAGAAGCAAGGCCATTATCGGCACCTCCAAGCAGCAGATACAGGATAGCCATACGCACGCAGATACCGGCGTAGACCTGCTCCAGGATGACGGAGCGTTGCGGGTGGTCGGCCATATAGGAGTCGAACTCGACGCCGCGGTTGATGGGGCCCGGGTGGCAGATGATCGCATCGGGCTTCATGAGCTTCTCGCGGTCCTTGGTCAGGCCGAAGAGTTTGTGGTACTCGCGAATGGTCGGGAACGGGGCACCCTCGAGGCGCTCCTGCTGCACGCGCAGCATGTAGACGACGTCAAGCTCGGGCAGGACAGAATCGAGATCGCTCGTCACGTGGTCGCAGCCCAGAACCTCGGGCGCCGGCGGCAGCAGCGTGCCGGGGGCGACGGCGTAGGTCTCGCAGCCCATGATCTTAAGGGCGGGAATCAGCGAGCCGCAGACACGGGAGTGTGAGATATCGCCGACGACGGCGACCTTCAGACCGTGGAAGTCACCCTTGTGCTGCCAAATGGTGTACAGGTCCAGCAGGGCCTGCGTGGGGTGGTTGTGCTTGCCGTCGCCGGCGCAGATAACGCTCGCGGGCGAATTCTGCGTGACGATATAGGGCGCGCCGGCGTGCTTGTCGCGCACGACGATGCAGTCGATCTTGTAGGCGTTGAGGGTCTCGACGGTGTCGACGAGGCTCTCGCCCTTGACCGTGGAGGTCGAGGAGCCGCCAAAGTTGAGGCTGTCGGCCGAAAGACGCTTCTCGGCGAGCTCGAAGGAGCTGCGGGTGCGCGTCGAGGGCTCGTTGAACATATTGACGATGGTCTTGCCCTTGAGCGTGGGGACCTTCTTGATGGCACGCTCGTTGACCTCGGAGAACGCCTTGGCGGTCTCGAGGATGAGCTTGATGTCCTCTTCGGAGTACTCGGTAATGTCGATCAGGTGCTTATGGTTGAACGCCACGGTACTACTCACCTCCCAGCGGCGCGGAGCCCACGTGGGAACCCGGCGCGACGTCGTTAATCTCGACGGCGGTGCGGCCGTCGACTTCCTTCATATATAGGTGCACGTTCTCCTCATGCGACGAGGGAACGTTCTTGCCGACAAAGTCCGGCGAGATGGGGAGCTCGCGGTGGCCGCGGTCAACGAGGACTGCCAGCTCAATGCGGCTCGGACGGCCCAGGTCCATGACGGCGTCAAGAGCGGCGCGAATGGTACGGCCCGTATACAGGATGTCGTCCACCAGCACGACGCGCTTGCCGTCGACGCTAAAGGGAATGTTGGTGGCGTGGATCGCGGGAGCGAAATTGGTAGCGTAGTCATCGCGGTAGAAGCTGATGTCGAGGCTGCCGAGCGGAACGTCGACGCCCTCGATCTCCTTGATCTCCTCGGCAAGTTTCTTTGCCAGAAGGTCGCCGCGCGTGACGATGCCGACCAGAGCGAGGTCTTCACAGCCCTCGTTGCGCTCGAGAATCTCGTGCGCGATGCGGGTCATCGCTCGATTGACGGCGGTCTCGTCCATGATGACCGCCTTGGGGGAAGTCGTGCCCATCGATCTCCTTCCTCACATGTCTTGACTGCTGACACAGTCAAAAAAATAGATGCCCGACCGCTTAAAGCGGACCAGACACCCACAGGAAGGGCTGCTCTTTGGCAGCTATGTAATTCCATGTGGGTATCTCGTACCCCTTTAATGGTCAAGGGATAGTGTAGCCAACCTCGAGCTTAATTGCGAGCATAAATACAGAGCAATCCGTAAACGGAGCCCAATGCTCAATAAACCTATATATATTTGTGGGACGAGCTTGAAAACGTACGCACGAGCTGGCATAATCCCCTCTGCTGCACGCAAATCGGATCTACGTCCAGGGCCGTGGCGTGAGCACTATCGCCAAAAGAGAAATATCTCTGTGTAGATTACGCACAGGGAGCTGCTTCTGTGCTATAGTTCAGGCTTGTTTGTTAACGCGACATGTTCGTTTGTCGCCCAAGGAGGGTCAGTTATGTCCAAAGTTTGCGAAGTTTGCGGTAAGCACCCCGTTGCCGGTCGCTCCATCAGCCACTCTCACCGCGTCACCAACCGTAAGTTCCGCCCCAACATCCAGCGCGTCTACGTCGTCGTCGATGGTCACCGTCGCAAGATGAACGTTTGCTCCACCTGCCTCAAGTCCGGCAAGGTTGCGCGCTCCTAAATAAGGTCTTACCAACAAGTACCTCGGACTCTCCGGGTCAAAGACCTCGCGTTCATATAGAACTTACCAAAGGCGTCCTCCCCTACGGAGGGCGCCTTTTTGCACTCATTGGGGACAGACTTATATGAGGGTTTGCAGATGTCAAAGGGATCATAGCCCAGCTGGTATGCCTTGTAACTAACGGTACGCCTCGAGCGAGTCGGACGCACCTTACACGGGATTGAAATGGATGTAATCGAGTAACTGCACCGCCTGTGTGTCCGACTCAACCGCGACCCGCGAATAGCAATTATCAAACAGATGTCCCGTTTTCCCATTGAAATACTCATGAGAGTCTGTCCCCAATGAGCGGGGCGATGCAGCAGGCAGATAGTTATATTTAAAGCGTTTCAGTTTATTGAAGCGTTTTAGTGTGCCTTTTAAAGGAATCTTACCGTTCGCCGAATAATTTCTTGCTATCATGCAAGGCGTAGGGTAAATCTCCGATCGCAAGGAGACACAAATGGTGAAAAAGTCACCGGAAAACACTACTCCCGCAATTGTGGACAACGTAGAGGCGCTTGAGGCCAAGCTCGCTCAGATGCGAGAGGCCCAGGCGCTTTTTGCTACGTACACGCAGGAGCAGGTCGACAAGATCTTCTATGAGGCCGCCATGGCCGCCAACAAGGCTCGTATCCCGTTGGCGAAGATGGCCATCGAGGAGACCGGCCGCGGCGTTCTTGAGGACAAGGTCATCAAGAACCACTACGCCGCAGAGTACATCTACAACGCTTACAAGAACACCAAGACCTGTGGTGTCCTGGAGCGCGACGAGGCTTACGGCATCACCAAGATCGCCGAGCCCATCGGCATCGTGGGCGCCGTCATCCCGACGACCAACCCCACCTCCACCGCGATCTTCAAGACGCTGATCTGCCTGAAGACCCGCAACGCCATCATCATCTCCCCGCACCCGGCTGCCGCCAAGTGCACCATCGCCGCCGCCAAGCTCGTGCTTGACGCCGCCGTCAAGGCCGGCGCCCCCGAGGGCATCATCGGCTGGGTCGATGTCCCCTCCATCGAGCTGACTAACATGGTCATGCGCGACGTCGACATCATCCTCGCCACCGGTGGCCCGGGCATGGTCAAGGCCGCTTACTCCTCGGGCAAGCCCGCCCTGGGCGTTGGCGCCGGTAACACCCCGGTCGTCATCGACGACACCGCCGACGTGCTGCTCGCCGTCAACTCCATCATCCACTCCAAGACCTTCGACAACGGCATGATCTGCGCTTCCGAGCAGTCCGTGACCGTAATCGACAGCATCTATGACCAGGTTAAGGCCGAGTTCCAGAAGCGCGGCTGCTACTTCGTCAAGCAGGGTGCCGAGATGGAGGCCCTGCGTGCCGCCATGTTCAAGAACGGCGCTCTCGATCACCGCATCCCCGGCATGGCCGCTGCCAAGATCGCCGAGCTCGCCGGCATCGAGGTTCCCGCCAAGACCAAGATCCTGATCGCCGAGGTCACCTCCACCGACCCCGCCAAGGAGGAGTTCTCCCACGAGAAGCTCTCCCCGGTCCTGGCCATGTACCACGCCAAGGACTTCCAGGAGGCCGTCGACAAGGCCGAGCACCTCGTGCTCGCCGGTGGCCCGGGCCACACCGCCTCTCTGTACGTGCACCCCGCCCAGGCCGAGAAGATCAGCCTGTTCGAGCACGTCATGAAGGCCTGCCGTATCGTCATCAACACCCCGTCCTCGCACGGCGGCATCGGTGACCTGTACAACTTTGGCATGAAGCCGTCTCTGACCCTGGGCTGCGGCTCCTGGGGCGGCAACTCCGTCTCCGAGAACGTTGGGGTGAAGCACTTGATCAACGTTAAGACTGTGGCCGAGCGCCGTGAGAACATGCTGTGGTTCCGCGCTCCCGAGAAGGTCTACTTCAAGAAGGGTTCCACGCCCGTCGCCCTCGACGAGCTGGGCAACGTCATGGGCAAGAAGCGCGCCTTCATCGTCACCGACCAGTTCCTCTTCAAGAATGGCAACACCCGCGCCATCGAGGCCAAGCTCGACGAGATGGGCATCGCCCACGACTGCTTCTACGACGTCGAGCCCGATCCGTCGCTGCAGTGCGCACGTCGCGGCGCCAAGCAGATGGCTCTCTTTGAGCCGGACGTCATCATCGCCGTCGGCGGTGGCTCCGCTATGGACGCCGGCAAGATCATGTGGATGATGTACGAGCACCCCGAGTGCAAGTTTGAGGATATGGCCATGGACTTCATGGACATCCGCAAGCGCATCTTCACCTTCCCCGAGATGGGCAAGAAGGCCTACTTCGTCGCCGTCCCGACCTCCTCGGGTACCGGCTCCGAGTGCACGCCGTTCGCCATCATCACCGACAAGGAGACCGGCATCAAGTGGCCGCTCGCCGACTACGCGCTGCTCCCCAACATGGCAATCGTCGACGCCGACAACTGCATGACCGCCCCGCGCGGCCTGACCGCTGCCTCCGGCATCGACGTCATGACCCACGCCATCGAGTCCTACGTCTCCATCATGGCTTCCGACTACACCAAGGGCCTCTCCGAGCGCGCTGCCAAGCTCGTCTTCGAGAACCTGCCCTCCAGCTTCACGAACGGCGCCAAGGACCCGCACGCCCGCGAGGAGATGCACAACGCCTCCTGCATGGCCGGTATGGCCTTCGCCAACGCCTTCCTGGGCCTCAACCACTCCATGGCCCACAAGCTCGGCGCTTTCCATCACCTGCCCCACGGCCTCGCAAACGCTGTCATCCTGACCCGCGTCATGCGCTACAACGCCGCCGAGGCTCCCGTCAAGATGGGTACCTTCTCCCAGTATCCTTACCCCAACGCGCTGCACAACTACGCCGAGATGGCCAAGTACTGCGGCATCGAGGGCAAGGACGACAAGGAGGTCTTCGAGAACTTCATCACGAAGCTCGAAGAGCTCAAGGACTTCATCGGCGTCAAGAAGACCATCGCTGACTACGGTGTTGACGAGCAGTACTTCCTCGACACCCTCGACGAAATGACCGAGCAGGCATTCAACGACCAGTGCACCGGCGCCAACCCGCGCTACCCGCTCATGAGCGAGATCAAGGAGCTCTACCTGGACGCCTACTACGGCCGCGAGCCCCAGGATTACGCCGTCTGCTAGTTTTAGCACGGTTTTTAACGGCGGGGGTGCACGGGTGTTTCACACACCCCCGCCGTCGCTTCTATCGCATCGTTGAAAGGATGCAACCATGCTGCTACCCGATTCCAAGACCGAGCTCGTCCGCCGTGGCAACAAGGTCGTTTACGACCTGGGCGACAAGATTGTCAAGGTCTTTAACGAGACCAAGCCTGTCTCCGACGTGTTCAACGAGGCTTTGAATCTTGCCCGCATCAATGAGTGCGGCATCCGCAGCCCCAAGGCGCTCGAGGTTTCCCAGCTCGAGAACGCCAACGGCTGGGCGCTCGTGACCGAGAAGGTTCCGGGCACCACCCTTGCCGAGAAGATGACTGCCGAGCCCCAGCGCTTTGGTGAGTACCTCGAGATGTTCGTCGACCTCCAGATCGAGATCCACGGCTACACCTCCCCGCTGCTCAACCGTCAGCGTGACAAGTACGCCCGCATGATCGACAGCCTTGATCAGCTCAATGCCACCACGCGCTACAACCTTCAGGAGCGTCTGGACGGCATGACCAAGGAGTTCAAGGTCTGCCACGGCGACTTCAACCCCTCCAACGTCATCGTCGGCGACGACGGCCAGCTCTATGTGTGCGACTGGGCACACGCCACCCAGGGCTCCCCTGCTGCCGACGTTGCCACCACCTACCTGCTCTTTGCCCTCAACAGCAAGGATCAGGCTGAGGCCTACCTGGAGCTCTACTGCGACCGCGCCGACATGCCCATGCAGGTCGTGCGTCAGTGGACGAGCATCGTCGCCGCTTCCGAGCTCGCTCGTAAGCGCAACGTGAACGATGAGTTCCTGAAGAACTGGATCGACGTCGTCGATTATCAGTAATATCTGAGCGTTTTATTTCGCATCGGAGGCACAAGAAAACCCCGCAGCTCGCATGCGCTGTGGGGTTTTCCTTTTAGATATCGAGGATGCCACAAGATAAAAGGACGGCCCCGCATCTCCCCAATCTGGAGAAATGCGGGGCCGTCCTGTATATCGAACTACAAGCGAAATCGTCGATTAACGGCGTGCTGCCTTCACAAGCTCGGCGACCTTGGCGACGACCTCGTCGATCGCCACATCCTCGCGCTCACCCGTGGCACGGTCCTTGAGCTCAACGGTGCCATTCTTAAGGCCACGCTTACCCAGAACGACCTGATACGGGAAGCCCATAAGGTCGTTGTCGGCAAACTTAAAGCCGGGACGCTCGTCGCGGTCGTCGACGACAACCTCGATACCCTCGGCGCACAGGCCATCAACGATCTGCTCGCAGACGGTAGCGCACTCCTCCTTCTTGGGATCGAGCGGAATCACCGCGACCTCGTACGGGGCAACGGAGACCGGCCAGACGATACCGTGCTCGTCGTTGTGCTGCTCCACGACGGCAGCGAGCGAGCGAGACACACCAACGCCGTAGCAGCCCATGATGAGCGGCTTCTCCTTGCCGTCCTCGTCCATAAAGGTGGCACCCATGGCCTCGGAATACTTGGTGCCCAGCTGGAAGACCTGAGAGACCTCGATGCCGCGGGCAGCGGAGAGCGGCTTGCCGCAGTGCGGGCAGGGGTCGCCGGCGACAACGGTGACCAGATCGGCCCACTCATCGACGGTAAAGTCGCGCTCGGGGCAGGCACCGGTAAAGTGATAATCGACCTCGTTGGCACCGCAGGCCCACTGCTTGGAATCGCGCAGGCTCTCGTCGCACACCAGACGGATGCCCTCGGGCAGGTTGACCGGTCCGATAAAGCCCTTGTGCAGGCCGTTCGCTTGAAGCTCCTCGTCGGTCATCATGCGGTAGCCCTTGCCAAAGACATGCTCGGCCTTGCAGTCATTGAGCTCGTGGTCGCCCGGGACAATGGCCACGACCGGCTTGCCCTCGGAGTCGATCAATGCCAGCGACTTGCGCGTGCCGTTCTCGGGGAAGCCGAAGAACTTGGCAACGGCCTCGATGGTGCCCATACCCGGAGTCTCGACCTTGGTGAGCGTGCCATCGCCGGGGCCCTCGGTCACAACGACCTTGGTGCTTGCAGCCTCGTCATCGGCAGCAAAACCGCAATCGTCGCAGTAGACGAGCGAAGCCTCGCCGGCGTCAGCAAGAGCCATGTACTCGACGGAAGTGTCGCCGCCGATCTCGCCGGAGTCGGCGACAACGGGCAGAGCCTTGATGTAGCAGCGCTCGCAGATGTTAGCGTAGGCCTGCTTCATCTTGTCGTACTCCTCCTGCAGGCTCTCCTGCGTGGCGGAGAAGCTGTAGGCGTCCTTCATGATGAACTCGCGACCGCGCATCAGGCCAAAGCGGGGACGGAACTCGTCGCGGAACTTGTCCTGAATGTGGTACAGATTGACGGGCAGCTGCTTGTAGGAGCGCAGCTCATTGCGCACCAGGGCCGTGACGGTCTCCTCGTGCGTGGGGCCCAGGACGAACTCGCGACCGTGACGGTCGTCAAAGCGCACAAGCTCCTTGCCATAGGCGTCGATGCGGCCGGACTCACGCCACAACTCGGCATCGACCATGATAGGCATCATAAGCTCCTGGGCGCCGGCGGCGTCCATCTCGTCGCGCACGATGTTCTCGATCTTGCGAATCGAACGCCAAGCAAGCGGCAGGTAGGAATATAGACCGGCGGCCTCCTTGCGGATCATGCCGGCACGGAGCAGCAGACGGTGGCTGGCGAGTTCAGCGTCCGCCGGATCCTCTTTAAGCGTCGGCGCATAAAGCTTAGACATATACATTGCTCGGGTCATTTATTTCTCCTCAATAAGCTTGTCGACCTCGGCCATAAGCGCGTCGACAATTTGGTCCTCAGCTACTTTACCAATGATCTGGCCATGCGAAAAGAGCAAGGCCTGACCACGTCCGCAAGCAACGCCCAGATCGGCATCAGAAGCCTCGCCGGGGCCATTAACGGCACATCCCATCACGGCAATCGAAAGCGGCGCGGAGTAGTTCTTAAGCCGCTCGGTTACTTCCTCGGCGATGGGAATCAGGTTAACCTGGCAGCGGGCGCACGTGGGGCACGAGACAATCTCGGGGCCACGGCGACGCAGGCCCAACGACTGCAGAATACCCCAGGCAACCGGCGGCTCCTCAGCCGGATCGGCTGTGAGCGACACACGCATGGTGTCGCCAATGCCTTCGGAAAGCAAGATACCCAAGCCTACAGAACTCTTGATGGTGCCCTGGAGCTTGGTCCCCGCCTCCGTCACGCCCAGGTGAAGCGGAACGTGGGGAATCTCACGCGACAGGGCTCGATAGGTATCGAGCGTCGTTTGCACGCTATGGGCCTTGGCCGAAAGCACAATGTTCGTAAAGCCGCGGTCCTCAAAGTGCTTGACGAAGCGCTCGCTCGACATCACGAGCTTTTCGGGCTGCGTGAGGTCTTCGCGCTCGGCGATATCCTGCTCAAGCGAGCCCGCGTTCACGCCAATACGAATCGCGCACCCAGCGGCACCCGCGGCATCGATCACGGCATCGACCTTGGCCCAATCGCCAATGTTGCCGGGATTGATGCGCAGCTTGGCAGCACCGGCCTCAACGGCACCAATGGCGAGCTTATGGTTAAAGTGAATATCGGCGACGATCGGCACCGGGGACTCAGCACAGATGGTGCGGAAACCCTCAAGCGCGGCCTCGGTGGGCACGCTCACACGCACGATATCGCAGCCAGCCTGCGCCAACGCGCACACTTGCGCAAGCGTTGCCTGGGCGTCAGCGGTATCGGTGCAGGTCATGGACTGAACCACGACCGGAGCGCCGCCACCGATCTGCACGCCGCCCACATGCACGGGGCGCGTCAACTCGCGAGGCAAAGGATGGGATAAAGACAATCCAAACACTCCCCTACAGAATAAATCGAAGGATGTCGGAACGAAGCATATAGACAAACAGCAGCACAAAGAGCGCGATGCCCACATAGCTCACAATCGTCTGGACCTTGAGCGGAAGCTCGCGGCCAGCAATCTTTTGAATGATCTCGATGACCAGCTTGCCGCCATCGAGTGGTGGGATGGGCAGCAGGTTCATAAAGCCAAGCGAGAACGAAATGAGGGCGGCAAACGAAAGGAACGTGGCAGGGCCGGCAGCAGCAGCCTGTGAGGACATAACGCTAATGCCCACGATCGAAGAAGACTGATCGAGAATCTCCATCGTATGCTGCGGCTGGAGCAGGCGCATCACGCCCTCCGCTGTCTGCACGACATAGGAGAACGAAAGGCGAGCCGACGTGATGGGGTCTAAACGGACCACCTGCGTAGAGGCATACACACCTAGGCGCTCGTCCTCTTTGAGCGCAACCGAGGTCGAATGCTGCTTGCCGTCGCGCTCATACTCAATGGCGATATCGTCCTTACCGGCGGCCTTGCCGATGGCATCGTAAACGTCCATCCAGGTAGAGCACGATACTCCGTCAACCGAAAGGATCGCGTCGCCGCCCTCGATACCCGCCTTGGCGGCAATAGACCCCTCGTCAACCTGACCGATCACGTTGGTATCCATCGGCACGGTGACACCCGCAATAGAGTAGATGCTCATAAGCAGCAAAAAGCCCGTCAGGATATTGACGAGAATGCCCGCGAGCAGCATAAAGGCGCGCTTGAGAAAACCCTGGCCCAGATAGGTATGCGAACGCTCTTGCGCAAGGAACTCGGCTTCGCCGCACGGCAGCTCCCACACATCGCCCTCGGTAGTCGCATGCTCTCGATCGAAACGGCGGCCGTCAAAGGTGGTGTAACCCGCCGCGTCTCGCGGCAGCGTCTGATACTTGGTGGGATAGTAGCTCGGCGAGGGCTTCTCCCCTTCCTCATACCAAGGCGCGATAGAGCCCCAACCCAAGAGCAAGGCGCATGCCTCGAGCACAACCTCCTCGGATAGCTCGAGCTCGACAGCAAGGTCGGCCACGGTCACGCGACCATGACGATAGATAGCCGCGAGCACACGATCGGCACACGAGACGTCGGTCGGATCCATACCGCAGATGGCAGCGTAGCCACCCAGCAGCAGCGGGGTCACGCCAAACTTGGTTCCAATGCGACGCGACGTGTAATGGATGTCAAAGCGGCACGGCAGGCCCAAAAAGAACTCGGTCACACGGACGCCGCAGGCACGCGCCGCCAAAAAGTGGCCGCCCTCGTGCAAAAACACGAGGGCGGAAAGCATCAGCAGGCCCCAAAAGACCGATGAGAGAACGCTCAGAACAGTATCCATAAAACGAAAAAGCAATCCTTATGGGTTAGGAACGGGTTGCGGCGAGCACCTGCGCAGCCTTTTCACGCGCCCACGCATCGATGTCGCGAAGCTGCTCAAACGAATCGACCGCCTGCTTATCGTGGGCATCCATGCAGGATTCCACAATGCGATCGATATCGGTAAAGCAGCAGCCATCGTGCAGGAAAGCATCGACGGCGACCTCGTTGGCGGCATTGAGCACGCACGGCATGGTGCCACCCGTCTTGCCGGCACGTTCGGCCAGTGCCAGACAGCGGAAGGTATCCATGTCGGCAGCATCAAACGTGAGCTGCCCCAGCTCGCGGAAATCGATACGAGGCGCCGGGGTATCCCAACGCTCGGGATACGAGAACGCGAACTGGATGGGAATACGCATGTCGGAAGCACCGAGATGCGCCATCACGGAGCCGTCGGCGAACTCGACCATAGAGTGAATCTTGGACTGACGCTGCACGACCACGTTAATGAAATCGAGGTCGCAGTTAAACAGATGCATGGCCTCAATGCGCTCCAGGCCCTTGTTCATGAGGGTGGCGGAGTCGATGGTGATCTTGGCGCCCATGGCCCACGTGGGATGTGCGAGGGCATCGGCACGCGTCACGCGATTGAGCTCGTCGCGCGTGCGGCCAAAGAACGGACCGCCCGAGCAGGTGAGCCAAATACAATGAGCCTCGCGCGGGTCCTCCCCCAGATAGCACTGGTAGATGGCGGAGTGCTCAGAGTCGACTGGAATAAGCTGGCCCGGTTGCGCCAACGGCATAAGCAAGTCGCCGCCGACGACGAGGGACTCCTTGTTGGCAAGGGCAAGACGCTTATTCGAGGTCAAGGCCGCATGGCTCGCCTCGAGACCGGCGGCGCCCACAATAGCGACGAGCACGCAGTCGACATCGTCGCGACGCGCGAGCTCGCAAACCGCCTGCGCGCCAACGCCGAGCTTCGTTCCCTCGGGCAACTCCTGCAGCACGGCGTCATCGCCATGAGCGACATCGGCCACGGCAACCGCCGGAACCGAGAACTCGCGGGCAGCGGCAACGAGCTCAGAGGTGCTGGAATTAACGGACAGCGCCGTCACCTGCAGGCGATCAGCATGCTGACGGCACACATCGAGTGCCTGGGTGCCGATAGAGCCCGTACAACCCAGGATGGCAACACGGAGGCGCCCATCGGGGCCATACGTCGTCTGGAATGACATTACAGCACGCCTCCGATCATCAAAAGCAGCTGAGCGGTAATGCAGCCAAAGATAAGCGAGTCGCTACGGTCGAGCATGCCGCCATGGCCCGGGATAAGGTTGCCGGAATCCTTGACGCCCACGCCACGCTTGATGCGCGACTCGATAAGGTCGCCGATAACGCCCAAAATGGACACGACCACGCCGCACAGCAGCGCATAGGGCAGGCTGAGCTTGTAGAAGTGCGTCGCCCACAGAATGAGCCAAATCAAAACCGAGCCCAGGATGCCGCCGACAAACCCCTCCCAGCTCTTTTTGGGAGAGATCTTGGGAACCATCTTGTGCTTGCCGATACGGCTGCCCACAATGTAGGCAAACGAATCGGAGACCCAAAGGGACGCGCAAACGCCCACTGAAAGCAGGGCGCCGGCAAAACCGGGCACGGCATCGCGCAGCAGCACGATAGCCGACAGCATAAAGCCAGTGTAGATGGGACCCATGAGCGTCACGGCCACATCAGAGATGCGGGTACGCGGCGACCAGACATACCAAATGCCCACAGCGAGCATTAGGGCAAAAAGCAGGGCATTCAGCAACATCGAATCGCCCAACGCCGACAGCGGAAAGAGTACGGCGGCAGCGATACCCATGCGCTCGTTAGCCATCTTGCCATCGAGCCTCGTCATACGGAAAAACTCATAACAGCACAGACCGCTCATGACGGAAACAAAGATGGCAGTGGGCACGATACCCAAAACCAGGCACAGGATAAAGACAACGGCGTAGACGATACCGGCGGCGGCACGGGTAATAAAGCCCGCCAGCCACGAACCGCTGCCGCTCTTCGCTGCAGGCGCTCCCGCAGTGGCAGCTTTACGCGCAGGCGTCTTGGGAGCAGATGCCTTGGGACGATCGGACACGATTAAGCCTCCTCGGTCTTGCTCAGTCCACCAAACCTACGGTCACGGCCCTGATAGGCCAAAATGGCGTCGACAAGGCCCCAACGATCAAAGTCGGGCCAATAGGTATCGGTGACGTAGAACTCGGAATAAGCTACCTGCCACAGCAGATAGTTCGAAAGGCGCAGCTCACCAGAGGTGCGAATCACAAGCTCAGGATCGGGAAGACCGGCGGTATAGAGGTGGGAAGCCACCATGTCGTCATCAATTGCGGCAGGATCGATCTTACCGGCGGCAACGTCGAGTGCGATCTGACGGACAGCGCGGGTAATCTCGGCACGCGCGCCGTAGTTGACGGCAAGCGCCAGCGTCATACCGGTGTGATCGGCGCACTCGGCAAGACCGCGTTCAAAAACGTCGCGGGTCTTCTTGGGCAGCGCGGAAATATCACCCAAAAAGACAACACGCACGTTTTCGCGCTTCAGAAGCGGCAGCTCGTCGATGAACGTCTTGGCAAACAGATGCATCAAGACGTTGACCTCATGCTGCGGACGGTTCCAGTTTTCGGTAGAAAACGCATAGGCCGAAAGCACGTCGACGCCCAGACGCACGCAGGCGGTAATAATCTCGCGAAGGGAGACGATACCCGCCTTGTGGCCCTCGGTGCGCGCAAGACCGCGCGACGTGGCCCAACGACCGTTGCCGTCCATGATGCACGAGATATGGTGCGGAATGTTATTGAGGTCAAGGTCGGAAAAACCGACGCCCGTAGGGGCGTCGGCAAAGTACTCGACCAGTTTATGCTCGTCGTATTGCACCTTAGATCTCCATGACCTCGGCTTCTTTTTCCTTCAGAAGCTCCTCGACCTTGGCGACATACTCATCGGTGTGCTTCTGGACCTTGGCCTGCTCGCGACGGACATCGTCCTCGGTGAGCTCCTCATCGCGCTCGAGCTTGTTGTTGAAGTCGCGACGGATGTTACGGATAGACACCTTGGCCTGCTCGGCGTACTCGCGGCACTCCTTGACGAGCTCGCGACGGCGCTCCTCAGTGGGAGCCGGGAACGGAAGACGAACGACGGTGCCATCGGAGTTGGGGGTAATACCCAGATCGGAAGCGCCGATGGCCTTGACGATAGCATTGATGAGTGCCTTGTCCCACGGCTCGATGAGCAGCATGTGGGCCTCGGGGGTCTTGACGGCGGCAACCTGCGTGACCGGCGTGGGAACACCGTAATAATCGACGGTGATGTCGGACAGAATGTTGGCATTGGCGCGGCCGGTACGAACCTTGGAGAAGTTATGCTTGAGGGACTCAAGCGACTTGTCCATATGGGCGGTGATGTTCTCTGCCATGCTTAATCCTCCTGATAGACGAGCGTGCCGACGGGCTCACCCGAAAGCGCGCGCTTGACGGTGTCCTCGCCATCGATGTTGAGGACCAAAATCGGCATACGGTTGTCCTGGCACAGTGCCGTAGCCGTGGAATCCATAACCTGCAGACCGCGGACGAGAACCTCGTGATAGGTAATCTTGTCAAAACGGACGGCGTCGGCGCACTTGACGGGATCCTTGTCGTAGATGCCGTCAACCTTGGTGGCTTTAATCAGAATCTCGGCGCCGATCTCGCACGCACGAAGAGCCGCGGCGGTGTCGGTCGTAAAGTACGGATTGCCCGAACCGGCGGCAAAAATAACGACGTTGCCCTTGGAAAGGTGGTTGATGGCGCGACGGCGAATATAGGGCTCGCAGATCTCGTTCATCTGGATAGCGCTCATCACGCGGCAGGGAACATCGTTATGCTCGAAGGCATCCTGCAGGGCGAGCGCGTTCATAACGGTTGCCAGCATGCCCATGTAGTCGGCCTGAGCACGCTCCATGCCACCGGCAGCGCCGGCCATGCCGCGGAAAATATTGCCGCCGCCGACAACGACGCCGACCTCATGGCCAACGGCGAGCAGCTCCTTGACCTGCTTGGCAAGATGGTCGGTAACCTTGGGGTCGATGCCATATTGGCCGTCGCCCATCAGTGCTTCGCCGGAAAGCTTAAGAAGCACGCGTTTATATCGGATGTCGGACAAAGCGATCCTCCTTTAATTAGACTTTCAATATGATATCAAAGGCTCTAAGAAGAGCCATGAAAAAGCAGGCTGTGAGTAAAACCCACAGCCTGCTCATTACCAGCTACAAGAGCTTATTTACTCGCCACGGACCAGACGGTCAAAGGCAACGACGGTAATGGTGTCGCCGAGCTCCTTGGAGACCTGCTCAGCGTACTTCTTGATGGTGAGGGAGCTGTCCTTGATGAACTCCTGCTCGGTGAGCACGGACTGCTTGTAGAACTTCTCCAGACGGCCGACAGCCATCTTCTCCTGGATAGCCTCGGGCTTACCGGACTCGGCAGCCTGAGCCATGTAGATCTGCTTCTCGTGCTCGACGGTCTCGGCCGGAACCTGATCGCGGGTAGCGCAGATCGGGGCGACGGCGGCAACCTGAAGGGCAACGTCGTGAGCGAAGGTCTTGAAGGATTCAGCCTGAGCGGTCTCAGCCTTCTCGAAGGCAAACTCGACGAGGACGCCGATCTTACCACCCATGTGGATGTAAGAAGCGAGCGCGCCGTTCTCAGCCTTGCGGGCAGCGAAGCGGGAGATCTTCATGTTCTCGCCCATGATGTGAATCATCTCGGTGAGCTCGGAGGAAACGGTCTCCTCGCCCATCGGCTTCTCGAGCAGAGCGTCGACGTCAGCAGGCTCGGTGGTAGCGACAACCTCAGCGACCTTGGAAGCAAAACCGGTGAACTTGGCGTTGGAGCCAACGAAGTCGGTCTCGCAGGAGAGCTCGAGCAGAGCGCCGGTCTTGCCATCCTCGGAGACGAACGCGGCGACAGCGCCCTCGTTGGTCTCACGGCCAGCCTTCTTGGCAGCCTTGGCAAGGCCGTTCTTACGCAGAACGTCGACAGCGGCGTCCATGTCGCCGTCAGCCTCGACGAGAGCCTTCTTGCACTCCATCATCGGGGAGTCGGTCATCTCGCGGAGCTGCTTGACCATAGCGGCGGTAATCTGGGCCATTGTGGTTCCTTTCAAAGAGATGAAAAAGAATTAACTAAGACTGATTTACTCGGCCTTGGGCTCAGCGGCCATCTCGGCCTCGGAGACCTGCTCCTTGCCGGAGCCAGCGAGGCAGGCGTCAGCCATGAGCTCGCACATAAGGGTGACAGCGGAGATAGCGTCATCGTTGCAGGGGATGCCGTACTCGACCTCGTCGGGATCGGAGTTGGTGTCGATCAGGGCGACGACGGGGATGTTCAGGCGCTGGGCCTCCTTGATGGCGTTCTCCTCGCGCTTGGTGTCGATGACGAAGAGAGCCTGGGGCAGACCCTTCATGTCGCGGGCGCCACCGAGGTTGGTCTGGAGCTTAGTGAGCTCCTTGCCGAGAACAGCCTGCTCCTTCTTGGGCAGAACAGCCATGCGGCCGTCCTCGACCATGGCCTCGAGCTCCTCCATGCGGTTGATGCGGGAGCGGATGGTGACGAAGTTGGTCAGCATACCGCCGAGCCAACGCTGGTTGATGTAAGGCATGTTGGCGCGCTCAGCAGCGTTCTTGACGGCCTCCTGAGCCTGCTTCTTGGTGCCGACGAACAGCACGTTGCCACCCTTGGCGACGTTCTTGACGAAGGTGTAGGCCTGGTCGGCGTCGAGGATGGTCTGCTTGAGGTCGAGGATGTAGATGCCGTTGCGCTCACCGAAGATGAACGGCTTCATCTTGGGGTTCCAGCGACGGGTCTGGTGACCGAAGTGGCAGCCGGCCTCGAGCAGGGTGCGGATATTAATCTTGGTAGCCATGTTAAACCTCCTGTGGTTTGCCTCCGCGCGGGGTCATCCTCCAAAACCAACCCGGACATGTGCTACCAAAGCCCGGGCACCACGGTATGAAGTAGCCGCGCGTGCGTGATAAAAACATGTTGCCGTGAAGCAACCCGATGAATGATAGCAGGAATGCCTCTTCCTGCCAACCCGCAATCAAAACCACACACCTGAGTGCGGCGCGGGACGTCCCAGCCACTATTCGCCGCGGGGATGGGCTTGAGCCACAGCCCGCTTAAGCCGATCGGGTGTGAGATGCGTGTAGATCTGCGTCGTGGACAGGCTCGCATGACCTAGCAGCTCTTGAACCGAGCGCAGGTCCGCACCGCCCTCGAGCAAGTCGGTCGCAAAGGTATGGCGCATCGCATGCGGGGCGATGTCAGCCGGAATGCCGGCGAGCGTCGCCAGCGTATGGAACCGCCGCCGGAGCATCGCGGCGCTCATGCGATTGCCGCGCGCCGATATAAGCAGCGGATGCGGCCCGGTAGCGAGGTCGCGACGCTTTGCCCGAGCGAGCAACTCCGGCCTCCCCTCTTCAATATAGAGACGCGTCACATCGAGCGCACGACGATACAGAGGAACGATGCGCTCCTTGCTTCCCTTGCCCCACAGGCGCAGCGTGCGCTCGGACCATGAGATGGACTCCACATTGAGTGCTGCGAGCTCAGAGATACGAGCACCCGAGGCATAGAGCAGCTCGAGCATCGCCGCATCGCGCAGTCCCGCGGGCGTCGAGGTATCAGGCGTCTTGAGCAGCGCCTCGACCTGCTGGGTCGTAAGGACGCCCGGCAGGTCGCGCGGCAGCTTGGGCGATGCGATTGCCGAGACCGCATCACCCTCGACAATCCCCTCGGCAGTCATCCACCGATAGAGCGAGCGAATGGCAGACAGATGCGCCGCAAGCGTTCGGGGAGCCACCTGTTCACGCGAAAGCTCGGCAAGATAGCGACGAATGGTGCGCACGTCGGCAGCGAAAGCATCGATATCCTCGCGCTCGCACCAGGAAGCAAAGCGCTCCAGCCTCGAGCCATAGGCCGTCACCGTGTTGGGAGAAAGTCCCTCGACACGTGCGATATAGGCGATAAACGAGTCGACGGCATCGTACAGGTCAAAGGCTATGACCGGTCGCCTCCAAACAGATCGGGGCGAGTGGCCAGATAGGCATCAAGGGCCTCAAGCGCACGGTCCGCATAGGCCTGGTAGCGGTCGCGCTTGCTGCGACGCTTACCGTCCTCGAGCGGCGGCACCAGGCCAAAGTTGACATGCATGGGCTGGTAGCCCACGGTGGCAGGATCGGTCGCATAGCCCACGAGCGCGCCCAGGGCGCCCACGCGGGGCAACTCGACGCCCGCGGCACCGATAGCCTCGGCATAGGTGTTGAGCGCCGCGAGCAGACCGGTCGCCACGGCTTCCATGTACCCCTCGGTGCCGGTGATCTGACCGGCCAGGCGCACGCCGGTACCGGGCACGGCAAAGGTGCCATCGAGGACGTGCGGAGCGTCGACAAAGGTATTACGGTGCATGACACCGTAGCGGAAGAACTCAGCGTTCTCCAGGCCCGGCACCATATGGAAGACGCGCTTCTGCTCGCCAAAGGTCAGGTTGGTCTGGAAGCCCACCAGATTATAAGCGGTCTTCTCCTTGTTCTCGGCACGCAGCTGAATCGCCGCCCAGGGGCGACGTCCGGTACGCGGGTCGGTGAGGCCGACGGGCTTCATGGCGCCAAAGCGAATGGCGTCCTTGCCGGTGCGTGCAACCTCCTCGGCAGGCTGGCAGGCCTGGAACAGATCGCCGCCCTCAAAATCCTTGAGCACCACGCGGTCGGCCGTGGTAAGCGCCTCGATAAAGGCCTCGTACTCCTCCTTGTTGAGCGGAGCGTTGAGATAGTCGCCACTCCCCTGCTCCTCGTAGCGCGACTGCGAGAACAGCACGTCCATATCGAGCGTGGAGGCATCGACGATCGGCGCCGCGGCATCGAAGAACGCAAGGGCGTCGCCACCGACGAGCTTCATGACCTCTTCGCTCAGCGCCGGCGAGCACAAGGGGCCGGCGGCAATGACCACGTGACCCTCGGGAATCTGCGTGACCTCGCCGTGAATGATCTCGATATTGGGACGGGCGGCAACCTCGGCCTCGACAAGCTCGGAAAACTTGACGCGGTCGACCGCCAAGGCACCACCGGCGGGAACAGCGGCGCGATGGGCGCAATCGAGCAGGACTGAACCCATGCGCTGGAGCTCGGCTTTTAGTAGGCCAGCAGCGGAATCTGGACGGGTCGACTTAAACGAATTGGAGCAGACGAGCTCTGCCAGGTGATCAGTATGGTGAGCCGGGGAGCTCACCTGGGGGCGCATCTCGCACAGCTTTACGGCAAACCCGCGGTCTGCCAGCTGGATCGCGCATTCCGAACCCGCCAGACCGCCACCGATAACCGTCACCTGATCGAACTGCATCTGCAAACACCTTTCTAATTGACACGTTTTCCATTGTGACCGAAGGGCGTCTGGGCGTGAAGGGCAAACTTGGAGGGCGCATACCTTCCATCCATCATGCGCTCGATAAGGCCCTCGAGTTCAAGCGAACCCAAGAGTTTGAGTACGCCGACGGCATCGAGCGAGACGAGCGCCGCGATGTCGTCGACCTTGAGCGGAGAGGCGATGAGCGCATGCATCACGGTCTGCTGTGTTGGATCCAGGTCGGCAATGCCGGGAGCATCAGGGCGCGAGTAGCGCAGGGTGCCGTAGATACGTGAGATAGCCATCTCGATAGATTCCTCGTCGATGATGCAGCAGGCACCGTTCGCAATGAGGTAATTCGTGCCACGCGACTCGGGCGATAGGATCGACCCCGGCACGGCAAGAAGTTCGCGCCCCAAATCCATAGCAGCCTCGGCTGTAGAAAACGTCCCGGAAGGCATACCCGCCTCGGATACAAAGAGGGCTTGCGACAGGGCCGCGATCACGCGATTCCGGCGCGGAAAGGCAAACTTGCGCGGACCCATGCCCCACGGAGAGATCGACACGACCGCGCCACCCGTATCGAGCGTGCGAGTAATAAGCCCCGCGCTCGAACGCGGGTAGACCACGTCGGCGCCCGTCCCCAGCACCACGACGTGTTTGCCGCCGGCGTTGACCGCAGCCCAACCCGAGGCCTGGTCACAACCGACCGCGCCGCCCGAAACAACCGTCACTCCCGCCTCGACCGCCACCTTTGCCGCAAGCTCTGCCACGGCAAGACCATACGGCGAGGCCTTTCGCGCGCCGATGATGGAGAGCGCGGGCGTCGAAAGCGCCTCGGGGTTGCCGCGCACATAGAGCGTCTGAGGTACATCAGAAAGCTCCAAAACGGTCTCGGGATACAACGCGTCACCTGGATGCAGCTCGAAGGTCCCCTCGGCCATCATTGGTCCCTCCTTCCCTGGTACATCGCCGCCTCGAGCACGTGGTCCTGCGTCACTTGCTCGCTCTCGGCGACATCTGCGATCGTGCGCGCAATGCGAACCAGGCGCACGATGCCACGCCCTGTGAGATGCGTGCGTTTGGACAGACCGAGTACGCATTTCTCGGCAGCATCATCGAGCTCAAAGGTCGAAACGACGCCGTCAATGGACCGCGTCTCGTCATCCTCGGCCTCGGCATCCGCATCGTCCATACGAGACTCGCGCCAGGTGCGAAAAGCGCGACCGCGCACAACGTAGTCACGTAACTCGGCCGACGACATACCCTCCGCGCCCTCGATAATCACCTGGGGATCGGGACGGGTCACATCGATCATCATGTCGATACGGTCGGCCAAAGGACCGCGCAGCTTTGCCCGATAGCGCTCGACCATCGATGCCGAGCAGCGGCACGGCACCTCGCGGTCGCCCAAAAAGCCGCAGGGGCAGGGATTGCTCGCAGCGAGCAGCTGAAAGCGCGACGGGAAGGTAAAGGCCCCGTCGACGCGTACGATCCTCACATAGCCGCGTTCGATGGGCTGACGCAGCGTCTGCAGCACACCCGTGGGAAACTCGGCAAGCTCGTCCAAAAAGAGCACGCCGCCATGAGCAAGGCTAATCTCACCCGGGTGCACCGGGCGCCCGCCGCCGATAAGGCCTGCGGTCGAAATACTGTGATGGGGGCTTCGAAACGGCCGATGACCTGCCAATAAGCCATCGATGTTCTCGCCCAAGACCGAATGGATGCACAGTGCCTCCTGCTGATCCTCAACGGAAAGCTCAGGCAGAATGCCAGTCATACGGCGCGCAAGCATCGTCTTGCCCGATCCCGGGGACCCGATCATAAGCAAACCGAGCTCACCCGCTGCCGCCAGTGCCATGCCGCGTTTGGCAACCTCCTGCCCCAGCACGTCGGCATAGTCGAGTTCGGGCTCAAAAGTAGCCTCCACACCCTCGGAATCCAGATAATGCCGCGCGGCATCGCCCATGCCATGGGCAAGCTGAGACAAATGATCTATGAATCCGCAATCCACGCCCGCGAGTGGCACATGCTGGTCTGATCTGCCGGCGATAAAAGACAGCCCCAAATCACGCGCCAATAACTGAAACGCCACCTCGCCCTTGACGGGAAGCACCGTACCGTCCAAGCCAAGCTCACCGGCGATAAGACAACGATCGAGGTTGTCGCGGGGAATCTGACCATCGGCCGCCAATACCGCGATGGCGATGGGAAGATCAAAGCCGCTACCGGTCTTGCGAATATCGCCAGGTGCCAGATTGACCGTAATGCCCGAGCGTGGGATCTCGAACCCGGCGGAGCGCATCGCACAGCGAATGCGACCACGCGACTCCATCACCTCCATACTCGGGATGCCGAGCATCTGAATGCACGGAACGCCGCCGGCAAGCGAGACCTCGACCGTGACGTGAATCGCCTCGACGCCGCGGATGCAGGCCGCGTGAACGGCAAACGTCTCGAACGCCATCACGACACCTGCCAATCGAACGCGTTGTACTGATGCTCGATCTCGGCGATATGCCCGCCGCGAATGGTGACACCCACGGCATCGAAGCGAATCGCCTTGAGCGGATAATGCTCCATGAGATAGCAACTTGCGATGCGGCGGTAGCGGCGTTGCTTTTGGACGTCCACGGCTTCCTCGGGAAAGACCCGCGTGGTGCAATCCAGGGCGACGCGTCTGGTCTTGACCTCGGCCATCACCACGACATCGTCGAGCTCATCAAGCAGCACCAGATCGGCCTCGCCCTCGGTGCAACGATAACCCTGTTCCAGCAAGGTGTAGCCGCGCTCGTTAAAGTAGTCGATGGTGATCAGCTCGCCCAGCATGCCCAGCTCGCGGGGACTGAGTCCCTTGATAAACTCGGGCGTCATCGCCCCGCAGTCGAGCTCGCCGTTTTCCCAACGCTCCTTGAGCCGCTGCGTCTTGCTCTTTTTGCTTGCGGCACTCATGGGGTCTCCTTTCCCGCACACTGCATTGCCCCGATGATGAGGGCACCTTTCATGCGGGTAAGTACCGGAAGCAAACCAAAAGCTGACCAAATGCCAACAAAAAACGGGCCGTACGCAACAATCACGTTGCACACGGCCCGCTACCAGCAGGTTTATAAAACGCCAGGGGTCCCTGTCTCCACAATTGACCTAGAAAAGGCGCTCAGTCTGCAGAAAGTTTCCGCAAAAGCTCACGCGGTGCAGCGGACAAAGTCCATGTTTGCGAATCGCCTCGATGTGCTCGGGGCTTGCGTAGCCCTTCGACTCGGCTAGATGATACTCGGGGTACTCGGCGTCGTACTCGACCATCATCTCGTCACGCGTGACCTTGGCCATGATGGACGCCGCGGCGATGCAGGCGATTTTGGCATCGCCCTTCACCACGTCGCGCTCGTTGGGAACGGCGCCCAAGGGGTTGCCATCCATGAGGACGCAGTCGGGTTCAAGTCCCGTATCGGCCACGGCGCCCGCAACGGCGGTACGGATAGCACGGGCCATGCCCATCTCATCGATATCCTTCGGCGCAATATGGCAAAAACCGATCGCCGTCGCCACCTCGGCAATCTTCACTGAGAGCAACTCTCGGCGCGCCGGCGTGAGCTTTTTGGAATCGTTGATACCCCAAACGTGCGGCTCCATAGGAAGACAGACGGCGCACACCGTCAAAGGACCGGCCACCGATCCGCGACCCACCTCGTCGACACCAACGACCACCCCATCGCCGCCAAGCTCATGCATAAGCTCGTACATGTCATTGACGCGCTCGCGCTCGGCAAGCTCTTTGGCATGGCGTTTGAGGGCGCGTTCACAAGCCTTGATCACCTGCTGGCGCGGGTCCTCGCGATAATGCTCCACGAGGGCGGGAATCTCCTCAAACGTAGCGCTCGCCAACTCACCGGCAACCTGCGATGCCGAAACCGAGCTCGTCATGTTGGCCATACCAGGCCCTCCTTGCATGCAAATCAGATAAAAAGAAGGGCCACCCGAAGGTGACCCTTGTGTCCAAACGAGTGGACAGACGCTGCGATCTTCTTAGCGCTTCTCGGGGATGCGAGCAGCCTTGCCCACCTTGTCGCGGAGGTAGTACAGCTTGGCGCGACGGACGCGACCATGACGAACGACCTCGAGCTTGGCGATCTTGGGGCTGTGAAGCGGGAAGGTACGCTCAACACCGACACCGAAGGACATCTTGCGGACGGTGAAGGTCTCGCGGGCACCGGCGCCGGCCATGCGGATGACGTCGCCCTGGAAGACCTGGATGCGCTCGCGGTCGCCTTCCTTAATGCGGTAGTGAACCTTGACGTTGTCGGCGACGCGAACCTGAGGAATGTCCTCGCGGATCTGCTGACGCTCGATTGCGCGGATGTAATCCATGTGCAATTCCTTACTCTTCTAGAGGTGCCGTACCACCTTGGCCGGCACGTAGTTGAACAAACGTATTCGAGTATACACGCGCGGGTTTCTGCTGCAAGAACAATTTTTTACGCAGACAAAAAGACAAAACCCGCACATGATAACCGCCCGCCTCACGAATGAGGCGGGCGGCATGAAGGGGGCTACGCTAGGCGTCTATACCCAAAACGTTAGGCGGAGCGCTTCGCCTCGAGCTTGGCCTGGGCGGCAGCCAGGCGTGCGAGGGGCACGCGGTAGGGCGAGCAGGACACATAGTCCACATCGGCCACGTTAAACAGGCCCTTGATGGACTTGGGGTCGCCGCCGTGCTCGCCACACACGCCAAAGTGCATGCCGGGGTTGGTGGCGCGACCCTTCTCGACGGCCATGCGCACCAGCTCGAGTACCGCAGAGTCGATGGTCTCGAAGGGGTTATCCTTCAAGATCTTCTTGTGCATATACAGCGGGATGAACTTGGCCTCGGCATCGTCGCGGGAGAAGCCGAAGGTCGTCTGCGTGAGGTCGTTGGTGCCAAAGCAGAAGAAGTCGGCATGATGGGCGATCTCGTCGGCGACCATGCAGGCACGCGGCAGCTCGAGCATCGTGCCCACGGGAATATTGAGCTCGACGCCTTCCTCGGCGGAAACCTCGGCGATCACGCGCTCGATGACCTCGCGGGTCTGGACATGCTCCGCCGTGATGGAGACGAGCGGGACCATAATCTCGGGACGCGGGTCGACGCCTTCCTTGATAAGGCGGGCAGCAGCCGTTGCCACGGCACGGACCTGCATGAGCGGCAGATCGCTAAAGACGACGGACAGGCGCACGCCGCGTAGGCCGAGCATGGGGTTCGACTCGACCATGCCGTCGATACGACGCAGGCGGGTGCGCAGGACGGCAAGCTCTTCCTCGCTGGCGCCAGCGGCTTCCTTCTTGGTGATGGCGACCTCGAGCTCGCGAGGATTATCCAGGAACTCATGAAGCGGCGGATCGAGCAGGCGAACGACCACGTCGCGACCGGACATAGTCTTGAACATCGCCAGGAAGTCCTCGGTCTGAACCTTGAGCAGGTCGGCCAGGGCCTGCTGCTTCACGGTCTCATCGTCAGACAGGATAAAGCTCTGGATGATGTTCTTACGGTCGCCCAGGAACATGTGCTCGGTGCGGCACAGGCCGATGGCCTCGGCACCAAACTCGAGGGCGAGCTCAGCGTCCTCAGGGTTGTCGGCGTTGACGCGCACGTGGTTGGCGTGGCCATCGGTCTCGTCCAGACGAATCTCGTCGGCCCAGGACAGGATGGTGTCCAGGTCGCCGGTGAGCTCAGCCGAAACCAGATCAACGGCGCCGTCGACGACGATGCCCTGAGTACCGTCGATGGAGATGATGTCGCCCTCATGCAGCACGCGGTCACTGCCCTCGATGTGCACGACCTTCTCGGCGGCGTCGATGTGGAAGCGTTCAACGCCGCAGACGCAGGGCGTACCCATGCCGCGGGCGATAACGGCGGCATGGCTCGTCTTGCCACCGTGACTGGTCAGGATGCCCTCGGCGGCGACCATGCCCTTCAGGTCATCGGGGTTGGTCTCCCAACGAACCAGAATGACCTTGTGACCCTCGTTGGCGCGCGCGACGGCGTCATCGCTCGAGAACACGACCTCGCCCACGGCGGCACCGGGGCTGGCGTTAAGACCGCTGGCCAGCGCCTCGTACTTCTTGGAGGCGTCAAACTGCGGGTGCAGAAGCTGGTCGAGCTGCGCGGGATCGATGCGGCTCACGGCCTCCTCGCGAGTGATCAGGCCCTCCTCGACCATTTCGATGGCGATGCGCAGGGCGGCGGTGGCAGTGCGCTTGCCCACGCGAGTCTGGAGCATCCAGAGCTTACCCTGCTCGATGGTGAACTCGATGTCGCACATGTCGCGATAGTGATCCTCGAGCGTCAGGAACACGCGCTCGAGCTCCTCACCTGCGGACTCGAGGCCCGGGGTGGTCTTGAGGTCGGCGATGGGCTCGGTATTGCGGATGCCGGCGACGACATCCTCGCCCTGGGCGTTGACCAGAAAGTCGCCGTAGAACTCCTTAGTGCCGTCGGCCGGGTTGCGCGTAAAGGCGACGCCGGTCGCGGAGGTCTCACCCTTGTTGCCAAAAGCCATAGCCTGGACGTTGACGGCAGTACCGAGCTCGTCGGAGATGCCGTGCTGTTTGCGGTAGATGCAGGCGCGCTCGTTCATCCAGCTGCCAAAGACGGCCTGGATGGCAAGGCGCAACTGGAGCTCCGGATCATGCGGGAAGACGGGCTTGCCGCCGGTGACCTCGAGCTCGGGATACAGGGCGGCCTCGACGTTATCAGAGAAGATGCCCTTGAAGGTCTCGACAAGCTCCTGAAGGTCCTCGGCCGAAAGCTCGGAATCGACGCGAACACCGGCGACCAGGCGGGCCTGGGTCAGGGCGTTCTCGAACAGGTCGGCATCAACACCCATAACGACGTTGGAGAACATCTGGATAAAGCGGCGGTAGCTATCCCAGGCAAAACGCGGATTTTGCGTCTGGGCGATGAGCCCCTGAACGGAGTCGTCGTTGAGGCCCAAGTTGAGGACCGTGTCCATCATACCGGGCATGGAAAATGGAGCGCCCGAGCGAACCGACACGAGCAGCGGATCATTGTCGTCACCGAGCTTCTTGCCACAGCGGGCCTCGAGGTCGGCCTCGGCGGCAACGATCTCATCGAGTGCGCCTTCGGGCCAGACGTTGCCGGCACCGGAGTACTCGACGCAAGTCTGGCAGGTAATGGTAAAGCCACCGGGAACCGGCAGGCCGATGCGGCTCATCTCGGCAAGGTTTGCGCCCTTGCCGCCAAGCACTAAGTTCATGGACTTGTCGCCCTCGGTGACACAGGTGCCCTGGGCGTCGGTTCCAAAACGGTAAACCCTCTTGCAATCGCTCACGATACTTCCCCTTCCATGCGCTTACGCGCACGACCGTGGTAACGAATCGACCCGCCGGATGCGGGCCGTGAGGGAACTATACGGCCGGATTTGAACGGGCTTGAGCAGAGGATACGCGGTTTGGTAAACGTGCTAAAACTGGCGGTAAACGGTAGGTAAAGTTGGTTACCTTATGAAGATACCAACACAATAGAAAAGCAGGTCAGATGCGATGTTTTTGCTAAATCGCTTTATCAAAATGCTACTAATATTAGGCGCGGCGGGTGGCTCGGCGGGCGCGAGCTTCTTGGATTTCCTCCAAGTGGCTAATGATCTCGGCAGCGCTTTCCTCGATGGCCTTGCCGTCGGTACGCACCACAAAGCAGCCTAGGCGCTTCATGAGGGCACGAGCTTCCTCGAGCTCGCTGCGCACGCTCTCGGGCTCGGCATAGGAGCCGGCAACGGCACGGGCGTAGTCATCGCCCAAGCGGCTATCGCGAATTTCGGAAATCACATCGACGGTCGAAATCAGGCCGAACAGGCGCATCGGGTCGACCTCGTAAATCGACTTCGGCGGCTCCATGCCATGGGCCAACGGAACATTGGCAACCTTGTAACCTTGATAGGCCAAATACATCGACAGCGGCGTCTTGGACGTGCGCGATACGCCCAGTAGCACGATATCGGCACCCGACAGATCGTCGCAACCGCGCCCGTCATCGTGCTCAACGAAATACTCCATGGCCTCGATACGATGGAAATAGCGGTCATCGGTCTTGTGAATCACGCCCGCAACGCCCTTGGGCGGCACGCCGACGAGCGACGACAGCACGGCGAGCGTCGGACCGATCAGGTCGACCGAGCGAATGTGCAGCATGCCCAAGTAGTCGAGCACACGAGCACGAAGGGCCGGATCGACAATGGTGTGGAACACGGCGATATCGCGATGGTCGGCATCGACGCGCGGCCCCACAAATGACTTGACCTGCTCCACGGAGGCCACCTTGGGCAGGCGCAAAACGCGAAAAGCCCCTTCATCAAATTGCCCGGACGCCGCAAGCACCACCTCACAAGCGGTATCGCCGAGAGAGTCGGAGATAACGATAACGGTGGGACGAACGGCGACCGGGCAATCCATGCGGGGCTCCTTTTGCGCTTACGCGCAGGCTGGCTTACTTTTTGCGGGCAAGCTCACCGATGTTGGCGAAGCCGGAGAAAACGGCCTCGAAGCGGTTGAGCAGCTTAAGGCGATTATCGCGGAGCTGCTCGTCCTTGTCCATGACCATAACCTCGTCGAAGAAGCGGTCGATGGGGGCACGCAGAGCTGCAAGGGCGGCAAATGCGGCCGGGTAATCCTCGGCAGCAAGGGCGGCATCAACAGCGGTCTGAGCGGCCTCGGAGGCGTCGGCGAGCGCGAGCTCGGCCTCGCCCATCAGGCTGCGGTCGTACTCCGCACCCAGCTCGGGCTTGGAGATGTGCGCGGCGCGGGCATAGGCGGTAGCCAGGTTGTCGAAGGTCTCGGCATCGTTCTTGCGGGCCTCGTCGAGCGCGGCGCAGCGGGCGAAGAAGACGGACGGGGCGATGATGTGCACCGCGGAGACGGCGGCAACGGTATCGGCCGGGATCTTTTCGTCGCGGGCCATGCTCACCAGGCGGCCATGGAAGAAGTCACGAACCTGCTGGGCGACCTCGGCGGCGTCGAACTCAATGCCCTGCTCACTGTAAAGCTCGAGGGCGAAGTCGATGAGCGACGTGGGGTCGATCGGCAGACGGTCGCGCAGGATGTTGATGATGCCGATAGCGGCACGACGCAGCGCGTAGGGGTCGGAGGAGCCGGTCGGGGGCTCGCCGATGGCAAAGATACCGGCGATGGTATCGAGCTTGTCGGCGCAGGCCACGATGCAGCCAGCGGTGCCCTCGGGCAGCTCGTCACCGGCAAAGCGGGGACGATAATGATCGCGAATGGCGTGGGCGACCTCGTCGTTCTCCCCCATCGCGGTCGCGTAATAACCGCCCATCACGCCCTGCTGGCTCGTGAACTCGACGACGGCGTTGGACACCAGGTCTGCCTTGCACAGGTGCGCGGCGCGAGCAGCGTCGGCGGCAAGATGGGCGCCCAGATGAGCCTCGCGGGCGATAGCGAGCGCGAGCTGCTCGATGCGCTCGGACTTGGCGAGCACGCTACCGAGCTTCTCCTGGAAGGCAACCTTGGCCAGACGCTCACGGAATTCGTCGAGGGAGATCTTCAGGTCCTCCTCGTAGAAGAACTTTGCGTCGTCCAGACGGGCGCGCACGACGCGCTCGTTGCCGTCGATCACGCGCTCGGCGTTCTCGGGCTTGCTGTTGGAGACGACCACGAACTCACGCGTGAGCTTGCCCTCGCCGTCATAGATCGGGAAGTAGCGCTGGTTGGTGAGCATGGACTCGCAGATGATCTCGTGCGGGACCTTGAGGAACTCCTCATCGAAGGTACCGACGAGCACCGTCGGCCACTCGCAGAGGTTGATAACCTCCTCGAAGACCTTCTTGGGCGTATCGACATGGCAGCCGGGGCGGGCAGCCTCGACCTCGGCGATACCGGCGAGGATGGCCTCACGACGACGCTCGGCAGAAAGCACGCCGGCGTCCTCGAGCACCTGCTCGTAGACGGCGGGGCTGGCAACCACATGGTCACCAGGGCCAAGTACGCGATGACCACGCGTGGTGTTGCCGCTCGTCACGTCGGCAAACGACACAGGCACAACATCCTCGCCCAAAAGGCAGCAGATCCAACGGACCGGACGAACAAAGGTCGCGTGCTCGTGGCCCCAGCGCTGGCTGCGGTAGTTGGGCCACTGCAGGCCGGCAATAGTCTTCTCGCACAGAGCGGTCAGAATCGGGGTTGCCGGTGCGGAGGGAATATTCTTCTCGGCGAACACATACTCGCGACCGTCAGTGTCCTCGCGACGGACCAGGTCCTCGGCAGCCACACCGCACTTGCGGGCAAAGCCCTGGGCGGCCTTGGTGGCGTTACCGTCAGCGTCGAAGGCAATGTTGGCCGCGGGGCCACGCTTGACCTCGTGAACCTCATCGGTCGCGGTGGCGACGTCGGCCACGAGCGCAGCCAGACGACGTGGGCTCGAGATCACGCGGACCTCGCCGTGGGCCAGACCGGCCTCGTCGAGGCCCTTGGCGATCATGGTGCCAAGCTGCTTGACGGCATTGTTCAGCGGTGCGGAGGGCATTTCCTCCGTACCGATCTCAAACAGGAAATCCTTAGCGTCTGCCATGGCTTACGCCACCTCGCCTTCCTGGTCGGCATTCTCGTTGACTCCGGCGACCTCGGCCATATAGGCCTCGCAGCACGCCTTGGCGACGGCGCGGACGCGCAGGATGTAGTTGGCGCGCTCGACCGCGGACAGGGCGCCACGGGCATCGAGCAGGTTGAAGGCGTGGCTGCACTTCATGACGCAGTCGTACGCCGGCAGCGGAAGCTTGCGCTCCAGGCAGGAATGGCACTCAGCCTCGTAGTCGTCAAACTTCTGACGCATCATCTCGACATTGGCGACCTCAAAGTTATAAGCACTGAACTCGCGCTCATTCTCCAAGAACACGTCGCCGTAGGTCATGGGCGTGCCGTCGGGCAGGTAGCTCCACACCAGGTCGTAGACGGAGTTGACGCCCTGGGCATACATGGCGATACGCTCCAGGCCGTAGGTGATCTCGACAGGCACGGGGTCGACCTCGATGCCGCCCACCTGCTGGAAGTACGTAAACTGCGTGACCTCCATGCCGTTGAGCCAGACCTCCCAGCCAAGGCCCCAGGCGCCGAGCGTCGGGCTCTCCCAGTCGTCCTCGACAAAGCGGACGTCATGGTCGTTGGGGTCCAGGCCAATGGCGGCCAGCGAACCCAGGTAGAGCTCCTGAGCGTTGACCGGCGAGGGCTTGATGAGCACCTGGAACTGATAGTAGTGCTGCATGCGGTTAGGGTTCTCGCCGTAGCGGCCGTCGGCGGGACGGCGGCAGGGCTGCGCATAGCAGGTGCGCCACTCGGCGGGACCGAGCGAGCGCAGCGTGGTCGCGGTATGGAAGGTACCGGCACCGACCTCGGAGTCATAGGGCTGCATAATGACGCAGCCCTGCTCGCCCCAGTACTGCTGGAGGCGCAGGATGATGTCTTGGAAGGAAAGCGATGAAGCGTTCATGCCTCTAATATCCCCTCGTCGAAACGATTACACGGTTAGGTACTGTACTATAGCGGTTTTTAGTCGATAGCGCCGATGCGGTTGAGCGGCCAGTAGCGCACAAGCGCCACAGCGATCAAATCAGAGCGATCGACGGGACCAAAGTAGCGTGAGTCGGCAGAGTTTTCGCGGTTGTCGCCCATCACCCACACGCACCCGTCGGGAACGGTGTAGGGATAGCTTACCTGAGCGCCGGGCGCTTGGACCGAAAGTGGCCAGCTCATGCCCGTCGTATAGTCCTCGTCGAGCGCTTGGCCGTCAACGACCACCTTGCCATCCTGCAGGTCGACCGTCTGGCCGGCCGTGGCAATAACGCGCTTGACAAGAACATCATGCTCGGAGGTGCCATCGGGGTTGTGAAACACCACGATATCGCCCTGCTTGACGGGCTGACCGAGCTCGAGGCTCACCTTTTGCGCCAGGATCTGGTCGCCAATCTCGATTGTGTCCTCCATAGAGCCGGTGGGCACCACAAAGGGCTCGACCACAAAGGTGCGGATCAGGAAGGTGGCCACAAGCGCGATCGCGATGACCGCGATCCACTCAAAAGCGCCCCTCAACGCGGAATGTTGCGTAGGAACCATACTCACTCCTCGCTCTGCGAATACGAAGCGTCAAGGATCTCCTGCGCGTAAGCGCGCTCCTCGGGCGTGAGCCGCGCAGTCTCGATCAGGTCGGGACGCCAGCGACAGGTGCGCTCGATGGCATTCTTGCGGCGCCAGGCATCGACCTTGGCGTGATCGCCGCTCACGAGCACCGGAGGAACGCCCTCGCCGTTGAACTCGGCGGGGCGGGTGTACTGCGCGTACTCGAGCAGGCCTCCGTCCTCGGCGGTCGAGAACGACTCGTCCACGTTGCTCATCTCGTCGCCCAGGGCGCCGGGAATGAGGCGTACGACGGCATCGGCAACGACCATCGCGGGCAGCTCGCCGCCCGTGAGCACATAGTCGCCGATCGACAGACGTTCATCGGCATACGCATACGCGCGCTCGTCGACGCCCTCGTAACGGCTGCACACAAACAGCAGGCGCTCACTTTTGAGCAGGCGCTCGGCCACATGCTGCGTAAAAGGCTCGCCACAGGGGGTAAAGAACACCACAGTGGGCTTAGGACCCTCTGCGCTAATGGCCTCGATGGCCTCTGCGATAGGCTCGACCTTCATGAGCATGCCCTGCCCGCCGCCGTACGGCTCGTCATCGACGGTACGATGGCGGTCGTGCGTCCAGTCGCGCAGGTTATACGCCTTAAAATCAAAAAGGCCGGCCTTGCGGGCGCGGCCCAAAATCGATGTGGACATAACGGGCTCAAACATCTCGGGAAAGACCGAAAGGGTCTCGATCAGCATGTTGTCCTCCCTACTTGTCCATATCGATCAGGCCGTCCATAACGTGGACGGAAATTGTTCCTGTGTCGGGAAGATCGAGCACAACCTGCTCGATCACGGGAATCAGTACCTCGCCGTACCGATCGCCCTCGACAACCCAAACATCGTTCGCGGGCGTCGACATGATCTCGACGATCATGCCGAGCGAACCGAAGCGCTCGTCGACCACCTCGCGACCCATCAGGTCGGTATAGGCAGCGTCGAGCGAATCGAGCTCAAAGTCGTCGCGATTTGCCAGCACATAGCATCCCGTGATGCCCTCGGCGGCCGTCAAGTCGTCAATGCCCTCAAACGAGACCAGATCGCCATCGCCCGTATCGGTGACGGACACGACCGTACAAAAGCGGTCGCGCTTGAGCGCCGGCGGCGTCAGGGCGACGCGCATGCCCGGCTCTAATACAGAAGGAAGCCCCCGCAGCGGCTGCGCGAGGACCTCCCCCTTCCTTCCGTGCGGCTTGACCACACGGGCGATGTTTTTGTACTGGGACCTCAAGGTCCTAGCCCAGAACCTCTACCTCGACAGCAGTGTCGAGGCGAGCGGCCAGTGCACGGGCGAGCGTGCGAATGGCCTTGATGGTACGGCCACGACGGCCGATGACCTTAGCGACATCATCCTCGGCGACCGAAACCTCAATCGTAGAGGCGTCGTCACCATCGATGACCTCAAGGCTCACGGAATCCGGGTCGTCGACGATCTGAACAACGAGATATTCGACGAGATCGGCGATGCGATCTGAGAGCATTGCCTCACCCTCGAGCTGTGCAGCGTCAACCTCAGGCACGATTTACTCCTCGGCACCCTCAGCGGCCTCAGCGGCAGCCTTAGCGGCCTCGGCCTCTTTGGCGAGCTGCTTCTTGGACTTCTTGACGACGGTCTCAGTCTTCTCGCCCTCGTTGGCGGCCTTGACCAGAGCGGCGACGGCGTCGGTGAGCTGAGCGCCCTTGGACTGCCAGTCGGCGATCTTCTCGAGGTCGAGGTTGATGGTCTTGGGGGCGGTCATCGGGTTGTAGCGGCCAACCTCCTCGATGATACGACCGTCACGCGGGGCGCGGGAATCGGCGACGACGACACGGTAGTACGGACGCTTCTTAGCGCCGTGACGAGCAAGGCGAATCTTGACTGCCAAAGGAAACTCCTCCAACCAAGCAGCTTTAGGCTGCAACTACAAACAAACAGTTGAACATAATACGCCATCGACGCGGGCAGGTGAAGTCCGTGAGACCAACTTCTTCGGTGTAGTCGAGGGCAAATCCATATCTTAGACAAGAATTCGGGATTTGCAAGCACATACACGCACCCCACATGAGCTGCGCGGTATACTCATGACATGGAAAGACGCGAACATACATACGGTTATGAGGATGCCACGGGCGTCACGCCGCCTCCCTGGACGGGTCCGGCGGTGGGCCTCATGGACCTCGATGCGTTTTTTGCGAGCGTGGAGATGCTCGACCATCCCGAATGGCGCGGAAAACCGCTCATCGTGGGCGGAGACGCCGATTCGCGTGGCGTCGTGTCCACGTGTTCGTATGAGGCACGTCGCTTTGGCGTGCACTCTGCCATGGCCTCGGCCGAGGCGCGGCGCTTGTGCCCGCAAGCCATTTGGACGCATGGGCATTTTGATCGCTATCGTGAGGTCAGCGCGCAGGTCATGGCGATTCTTGCCGAGGAGACGCCGCGCGTGGAGCGCGTATCCATCGACGAAGCCTTTATCGATATCACACCGGGTCGCTTTGCGCCCGAAGACCCGCTGCTGGTTGCGCGGCGTATAAGCGACCGCGTGGCAGCGCTGGGAGTGACGTGCTCCATTGGCGTGGGCTGCAACAAGACGGTCGCAAAGATCGCAAGCGAGCGGGATAAGCCGTTTGGGCTGACCATCGTGCGCCCCGGAACCGAGCAGCGCTTTTTGGCCGCGCTGCCGGTATCTGCCATGAGCGGCATCGGGCGCTCGGCCGAGGAGCGACTGCGCCGCATGCGCATCTACACCCTCGGCGAGCTATCACGTGCACCGGAATCCACCTTGGCCTCTATTTTTGGCGTCAACGGCGAACGCATGCGCCAGCGTGCGCTGGGACTCGAAATCTCCGAAGTCACGAGCCTCGATGAAGAGCGCGAGGTCAAGTCGGTCAGCAATGAACGCACCTTTGCTAAAGATTTAACTGAGCGTGGGGATATTGAGGCGGCGATTGCGCTGTTGGGAGAGTCAGTGGGACGCCGCCTGCGCCGTCAGGGGCTGACGGGTGCCACGGTAACGCTCAAGCTTAAGTATTCGTATGGCAGCGGGCGTACGGCACAGCGCCGGCTGCCTCATCCGACCGACGATGAGAACATCTTCGTGGCGGTTGCACTCGAACTGCTCGACAACATCTGGCAGGATGGCATGCATGTTCGCTTAGCGGGCATCGGCATGAGCGACTTCGACCACCAAGGCGGCATCCAGACTGACCTGTTCTGCGAGATCGATGACCGCGGAGCCCAATCCAGCGACCGCCGCGACCTCTCCGTCGCCATCGACGCCGTCCGAGACAAATTCGGCGACACCGCCCTATCCTTCGGCCGCCAATCCCGCTTCAATGATTAACCGCCCTTGGGCAAAAAGAAAGCCGGGCAGGTGCGGAAAACCGCAACTGCCCGGCGATATGCGTGAGGGTAGCTAACCCCGTCTCAAATGAGCTACTAGAGGAGGTTGAGGGGGAGCTGGGGGGCGTCTCCCCAGAGTTTCTCGAGGCGGTAGAAGTCGCGGGCTTCGGGAGTGAAGACATGGACGACAACCGAACCGTAGTCCATGAGCATCCAGGTCTTCTGCTCGCGGCCCTCGATGGAGAACGGATGCTCGCCGCAAGCCTCGGCGACCTTCTCCTCGATCTCGTCGACGATCGAATCGACCTGGCGGTTGTTGGTACCGGTGGCAAGCACAAAGTAGTCGCACACGTCGGAAAGCTCGGTCAGGTCGAGCACCTGAACGTCCTCGCCCTTCTTGTCGTAGGCGGCCTGCGCGGCGGCGCGGGCGACATCCTCGGCGGCGACACCGCTCGCGGACAGCGAGGCAGCGGTGCGGTCGGACGTGGCGACGAAGCTCTTGTGCTCCACGCCTTCAAGAATCTGCTCGTCGGTCATGGTCTCGTCGGCCATGGAATACCTCTTTCTAGACAGCCCGAGCTAGCGCAGCTGGGCGTAATGGTTGTAAATCGTAATAGCCGTGGGATAAAGATAGCGCCCGGACTGGATCACATAGACCAGACCCTGCGCAAAACAGGAGAAGAACAACTCATCAAGCGTCGACTCCCCCACCATCTTGCGCAGCGCATGCGCATAGTCGCCGTGGCGGTTGGGCTCGATGGCATCGGCCACAAAGACCACCATATCGAGCGGCGTCATGTCGCAGGCACCCACGGTGTGACGGTCGACAGCCTGGAAAACGGCAGGCGACAACTCGGGGAAAAGCTGCGGAAGCTCATAGGCGGCAACAGGGCCATGCAAAAGCGGCGTCGCGGCGGAAGGAGAGCCGGCAATCTTAATGCCGTAGTGCAGAGCGCGCGTGACCAGCTCGTCGTCGGAGAGCACTTTGTCCCAGTCATGGATCAGGCCGGCGGCAGCGGCATCAAAGCGGTCAACGCCGTAGACCTCGGCCAGATGAAGAGCGGTCTCGGCAACACCCAGCGAATGCACATAGCGCTTGCGCTTATCCTTCATGCGAACATCGAGCAGCTCTTGAATGCGCTTGAGCAGCGCGCGCTCATCGCCCTCAAACTGATCCTCTACCGACAACGTAGACCCCCATCACTCAAAATCTTCTTGGCCCAAATCGGCATATAGCCTGCGTTTGCGAATGTAGCCGAGCACGGACTCGCTCGTAAGATAGCGCACGCTCATGCCGCGGGCAACTCGCTTACGAATGTTCGTCGAGCTGATCGCCAGCGCCGGAATCTGAATATAGCGCACGTCGAACGGCAGCCCCGACTCTTTGATTCGGGCACGCGCCGTATCGATATCAAAGCCCGGTCGCGTCGCCGCAATAAAGGTAGCAAGCTCAGCGATTCGTTCGGCATCATGCCAGGTCACGATATCGATAATCGCGTCGGCGCCCGTAATAAAGTAGAGCTTTACCTGCGGCGGGTAAAAGTCGCGAAGGGCATGAAGCGTATCGGCCGTATAGGTTACGCCCGGGCGGTCGATCTCGAACCGGCTCGCCAAAAAGGCCGGGTTCGCGGCGGTGGCGAGGACCGTCATGGCATAACGGTCCTCGGCAGGCGTCACCGGCTTGTCAAGCTTAAAGGCAGGAGAGCCCGCCGGCATAAAGAGCACAGCGTCCAAGTCGAGCGACTCGCGCGCCTGCTCGGCAGTCACCAAGTGCCCGTAATGAATCGGGTCGAATGTGCCACCCATAATACCGAGCCTAAACTCCTGCCCGTCCTCTAGAGGAAGCTCGGGCAAACCGATTCCACCGCGCAGCGACATGGCTTACTCGCCCTCCGAGGTCTCGGCATCGTCCGCGGCATCCACCGAATCGACAACCTCGACGCCCTCATCCGCAGCATCGGTCACGTCAATGGCCCCAACGGCAACGTCCTCGCCAGCATCCTCGAGCTCCTCGTACTCCGAGAAGTCCTCAGCGCCCTCAAAGTCAAAGGCGCGCTGGCAAATGCGGACCTCGTCGCCCGCACGGCAACCGGCCTTCTCGAGCGCGTCGTCAACACCCATACGCGCAAACTTATGCTGCAGGTAAATGACGGCTTCCTCATTTTCCCAGTCGGTCTGAATGACCATGCGCTCGATGGCACGACCGACCACGCGGAAGGCACCGGGCTCTTCCTGGACAATGCGGAAACGCTTCTCACGCTGCAGGCGACGGCGCTCCCACTCATCGTCGCGCAGAACGACCGGCTCATCGGAGACAGCCAACTCGGCGCGCAGCTTAGCCACCTGCTCGCCCACGGCAAGCATCAGCGTGTTGAGGCCGGCGCCCGTCACAGCAGACACGGCAAAGAACATATGCCCATCGTCGAGCGCTGCGCGCTTAAGGTCGGCAATCTTGTCGGCCGTGCCCGGCGCGTCGCACTTGTTGGCAACGACAATCTGCGGACGCTCCGAGAGCTCTGCGCCATACTGCTCGAGCTCACGGTTAATGATGTGGTAATCCTCGACCGGATCGCGATCCTCAAAACCACCCGTCATGTCGACGACGTGCATGATCAGGGCCGTACGCTCAATGTGGCGCAGGAACTGGTGACCCAGGCCCTTGCCCTCGCTCGCGCCTTCGATAAGACCGGGAACGTCGGCAACGACGTAAGAATATTCGCCGGCACGCACCATGCCCAGATTGGGCACGAGCGTGGTAAACGGGTAGTCAGCAATCTTGGGGCGGGCGGCACTCATGCGCGCAATGAGCGATGACTTACCCACCGAGGGAAAGCCCACGAGCGCGGCATCGGCCATAAGCTTCATCTCGAGCTCGATCCAGTGCTCCTCAGCCGGCTCGCCTAGCTGAGCGAACGCGGGCGCGCGGCGCACCGACGTCACAAAGTGCGTGTTGCCCAGGCCGCCGGCACCGCCGGGCGCCACGACAACGCGCTCGCCATCATGCACCAGGTCGGCAATCTCGAACATCGGGGTCTGCGTCTCGGGGTCGAGCTCGCGTACCACGGTACCCATAGGGACCTTGAGAATCAGGTCCTCGCCGCTCTTACCGTTACGACGGGCACCCTGCCCGTGCGTGCCGCGCTCGGCGCGGAAGTGATGCTTAAAGCGGTAATCGATCAGCGAAGACAGCTGAGCATCGGCCTGGATGACGACATTGCCGCCACGACCGCCGTCGCCGCCATCGGGGCCGCCCTTGGGGACAAATGCCTCGCGCCTAAACGACATGCATCCGGCTCCGCCGTCGCCGCCGCACACGTTAATGCGGCTGATATCGGTGAACTGTGACAACAGAATCGCCTCCTACAAAAAAGAGGGAGACCCTTGAATCCTAAAACTCAAGTGCCTCCCACATATGTGCTCTATGAAGGGTGAATTACGCGTTCGCGAGCGGGCGTACGCTGACCCTGTGCTTGATACCCTTGTGGAACTCAACGGTACCGTCGACCAGCGCGAACAGCGTGTCGTCCTTACCACGGCCAACGTTCTCACCCGGGTGAATGTGCGTGCCGTGCTGACGGACGAGAATCGTGCCCGTGGTTACCGTCTGGCCGGCATAGCGCTTCGTGCCAAGGCGCTGACCGCGGGAGTCACGGCCATTACGGGAGGAACCGAGTCCTTTTTTGTGTGCCATTGTGTATACCTACTCTTTCGTTACGAGTGTAATCTACTCGGCGACGGGAGCCTCGGCAACAGCCTCAGCCTCTGCCTTGACAGCCTTCTTGGCGCGGGAGGTAGCCTGGACCTTCACGATCTTCAGCTTGGTGAGCTGCTGACGGTGACCCTTCAGACGACGATAGCGCTTACGCTTGTGGAACTTGAAGACCAGCTGCTTCTCGCCCTTGAACTGCTCAACGATCTGAGCGGTAACCTTGGCCTTGGCCAGCTTGTCGGGATCGGTGACGATCTTCTTACCATCGTTGAGGAAGATAACCGGCAGGGTGACCTTGTCGCCCTCATTGCCCTCGATCTTCTCGACGGTGATGACATCGTCGGTGGCGACCTTGTACTGCTTGCCGCCCGTGTTAACGATTGCGTACATGTTTACTTGCCCTTCATGCATCAGTTAGTGCAACAGCCGAATATAGTAGCAGGCGAAAATAACCCCGTCAACGAGTATGTGGAGCAAATCCACAAGTTCGCACAGGTATGGGGCTGACGAGTCGGCCCTCGTCGTCCTCGCATGCTTGATTCTGACGCTCGACATCGTAGGAGCAGATGGTCACGAGGTCTTGCATACCGGTGGAAACAATAGGTGCATCCACGCCCGGGGTCAAGCCCTGCAACAAAACATCAGCAGCAGAAAGCAAAATTTCCGGACGCATGGAGCCCTCGTTGTCGGCATGGGTGTCGAGCATGAGCACCAAATGATCCGGGCGCTCCCCCGCCGTGAGCTCATAGCCAACGAGCGTGTGGTCCAAATCCAAGCGCTTGCTCTTTTTTCCGCGCGCGTAGTCGATGCCATGGTCCGCGCGCAACGTGTCGATCGCACGACGCACCTCGTCGGCGCTTACGGGCGCCTCGGGATCCAAGTGCAGGTCGATGCGATACGACAGGCGCGTGAGCTGCGCCGTCAACGCCGGCGTGCGCACGTCGATGTACGCCGCCTCGATGGGCGCCAGATCGGCCGGAGACGCCGCAGCCAGGCGCCCAAACGCCTCGTCGAGCGCCACGAACTCGGTCATAAACAGGTCATACCACTCGCAGGTCGACGACGTACCAACAGGCAGCGCCGAAGAGAAGCCCACGCGCATGTGCGGAGAGAAGCCCTGCGTGACGGCATAGGGAAGTCCCGCACGGCGCACGATGCGCTCAATGGTATGGATTACTTCGAGATGGCCCAGGTACTTAAGGCGATTGCGCTTGCCATAGCGAACACGAAGCCTAAAGAGCGAGGGGTTGTCGGTCAGGCGCTCACTCATGCGCGATCACCCATCAATACATTCTTGGCGTGGAGCGTGGGGCAGATCCCGCAGCCGGTGCACGACGTGCGGGTGCAGTCGGGAGTCGTGACGCCCTCGAGCGAGCGACGGTACTCGCGCTCGAGGAAGCCGCGCGTGCAGCCGGGGCTCACATGCTCCCACGGTAAACGCCAATCCAACTCGTAGGGCAGGTGCACGAGCTCATTGAGGTCGATGCCGTTTTTGGCAGCAGCTTCCTTCCAGTTATCGAGCGAGAAATGCTCTACCCAGGCGTCAAAGCGAGAGCCCGAGCGCCAAGCATCGATGATGACGGGCGTCATGTCACGACCGGCGCGGGACAGCGCGGCCTCGATGAGCGAGGTCTCGGCATCGTGGTAATGAACGCGGACGGCACGGTTGCGAACGCTCGTGACGAGTAGCTTCTGGCGACGCTTGACGTCGTCGTAGTCGAGCTGCGGGCACCACTGGAACGGCGTGGCAGCCTTGGGGATAAAGACCGAAACCGAGATCGACACCGAGATCGAGCCGCGACGAGCCTTGGGCACCACGGAACGACCGAGCTCCAGCACGTGATCGGCCAGATTGGCGATGGCCACGATGTCCTCGTCGCGCTCGCCGGGAAGGCCCATCATAAAGTAGAGCTTCATGCGGTTCCAGCCGGCCTCGAAGGCCGCCTTGGCCGCACGGTCCAGGTCCTCCTCGGTCACGTTCTTGTTAATGATGTCGCGCATGCGCTGGCTGCCGGCCTCGGGCGCGAACGTCAGGCCGCCCTTCTTTTCGCCGGCGACCGACTCGGCCATATCCACGCCAAACGAATCCAGGCGCTGCGACGGAATAGACACGCGAATACCCGTATCCTCCAGACGACGGTTGAGCCTGCCGAGCACGTCGCGAATGCAGGAGTGGTCGGTCGTGGAGAGCGAGGTCAGCGACACCTCGTCGTAGCCGGTCTTTTCCAGACCCTGAATCACCGACGAGACGATCTGGTCGGCCGAGCGCTCGCGCACCGGGCGATACGTCATGCCGGCCTGACAAAAACGACAGCCGCGGGCGCAGCCGCGCAGGATCTCGATAGACAGACGGTCGTGGACCAACTGCGCATAGGGCACGCACGACTGCGACAGCGGATTCGTGGCACCGAAATCCTCGACGACGCGCTTGTAGACCACGGTCGGCGCATCCTTGCCTTCACGCGGCACGGTGTAGCCATGCGGCGAGCAGGGCTCGTCGTGACGAACCTCATAGAGCGACGGCACGTAGTTGCCGACAATGGATGCAAGCTGCTCGACAATCTGCGCGCGCGGGACCCCTTCGTCACGCAGGCGGCGATGCAGCTGGCAGGTCTCGAGCAGCGATTCCTCGCCCTCGCCGATGAGGATGGCATCGAAGAAGGCCGCGTACGGCTCGGGGTTGTACACCGAGGGGCCGCCGGCGATGATAATGGGGTCGTCTTCACCTCGGTCGGCCGCTAACAGCGGAATGCCAGCGAGGTCGAGAGCCTCGAGGAAGTTCGTCACCGCCATCTCGTGCGGAACATGCAAGCCGACAATATCAAACGAAGCGACCGGCGCTGCACCCTCGAGCGACAGCAGCGGAATACCCGCCTCGCGCATGGCATCACCCATATCGGGCCACGGCACATAGCCACGCTCGCAGGAGATGCCCTCGGCCTGGTTAAGGATGTTGTAGAGGATGGCGATGCCCTGGTTGGGCAGACCAACCTCGTACACATCCGGATAGATCAGGCAGCAACGGTAGTCGGCATCGGCCTTGGAAAGCGTGCCCCACTCGTGATCGATATAGCGACTCGGCTTCTCGACCTTGGCGAGCAACGGCTCAATTAAATGAAAACAGTCTTGGTATGCAACGCGCAACGGAAAACCCCTAAGCTGCGAGATCGGATGCGTCCTGGTAGGACGCCATAGGACGGGTAGCGCCCGCGACCATGGTCACCAGATCGCGAACGCGGGAGAACGTGGCAGTGACCACCTCGTTGGCACGGCTGTAGTCGACATCGCGCTCGTAGAGCGAAACGAGCGCACGGCCCATGCCATAGGTGCCCGCGGCAGCAGTGAGCGCCTTGACGGCAAACCCAATATGCGGCGTCTGCTTGACAAGTGCGCGGGTGACCGCTCGGATCACAAGACCGCCGGCAAGCACGCCCGCGACCTCGTAGCCGCGCTCAGGCTTAATGCCGCGTCCAAAGACGGCAGCGAGCTCAAAGAGCATGCCCACCTGCGCCAGCGCCATAACGGGATAATCGGCGCCCGGCAAAAACACCAGCGCACCGGTCGCCATATTGGTGAGCGCGCACGAGGTGATGATACGATTGGCCGCCGCGATGCGCATGAAGGCAAAGTTCGCCGCAAAAGCCGTTTCCTTGTCGGTGCGATCGAGAATCCAGCGGGCAAGCGTCTCGAGCAGATACGTCTTATCGGTTGCCGCTACCACGCCGAGCATGGGCGTGGACTCCTCGATAAACGGCACCTCCACAGCAGACTCGGCAAGCACGCACACGGGCGCGCCGGCGATCACGAGCTCCTGCACGGCACTCTCCAAGCGGTCGGAACCACACGAGAGCACCAGCACCACATCGGTATCGGTCTTTGGAGCAATTCGCTCCTCCCCCAGACGCTCGACGCGCACAATGCCCGAGGTCGTCTGCGGCACAAAGGCGTCACGCACCGTCTCGGCCAGAAAGCGCGAGGCGGACGAATCCAGATAGACCGAGACGCGCACCGGCGTATCGGAATCCTTCTTAACGGACGCGCCCATCTTAAAAGCGCGGGTCAGCTTATCTACGGGAATTTTCATAGCAAACCCCTCCAGCGGTTACGCGGCGCCCGAACGATGCCGCCATATGGATTGTACGATACCCACCGTCAGCAGCTGAATCATCATCGAAGACGAACCGAAGCTAATAAACGGCAGCGGAATACCGGTAATCGGCATCATGCCGATGCACATGCCGATGTTTTCGAAGGTCTGGAACGCCCACATGCCAACGATGCCCACGCACGATAGGCGCAGGAACAGGGACTCACACTTAAAGGCGACGCGAATCGTCGAAAAGATCAACAGCACGTAGAGGCACAGGAGCAAAAAGGAGCCGCAGAAGCCAAAGGTCTCGGACAAAAAGGCGAAGACGAAGTCGGTATGGAACTCGGGTAGGAAGCCGCCGGCCGACTGCGTCGCATGGCCCAAACCCTTACCAAAGAAGCCACCCGAGCCAACGGCGATAAGCGACTGCTGCAGGTTGTAGGCATCGTCCGAATCGGCATTATCGGGGTCGATAAAGACCGTCAGACGGTTCATCTGGTACTGCTTGATGAGCACATCGTGGCCGAGCAACGAATCAAAGACCGAATCGAGCGCCAGGACGAGGGCCACCAGGCCCACAAGCAGGGCCAGGGTCGACAGCACCCATTCGCGGCGCGCACCGCTCATACAGATGACGATAGCGCCGGAAACCAGCACGACCAGGCCCGATCCCAGGTCGCCCATGGCAACGACGGCCAAAAACGGAATGGACAGCATGCCGCAGAGCTTGACGTAGTCGCGAACGGTATCGATGCGACCGTTATACTGCGAGCCAAGCGTAGCAATAAAGAAGATGGTGATGAGCTTGGCAAGCTCAACCGGCTGGAACGTCAAGCCGATACCGGGAATCTTGATCCAGCCCGTCATGCCCAGACCGCCCGTATAGGACAGACCCGGAATCTTGGGCGAGAAAATCACGATCAGGTCGATGACAAGCAACGCCGTCGAGAAATTGGAAATACCGCGCAGGTCGGTACGCCAGACCAGCGCCGCCAGCACCGCTCCGATGCCAATTCCCAGCAGATGGCGTGAGAACGAAGCATCGGCCTTAAACTGCGAAGCCGACCAGATGATGATGGCACCGTAGGCGACGAGCGCCACAGTAGCCACGAGCACACCGATATGCACCTTTTGGCGAAACGTGCCGCGCGAGGCCGAAAGTTGCTTGTTGACGCGGTCCAGGCTGCTGCGAGAGCCGGTCTTGGTTGAACGGAACAGATCCGCCGGAGAAAAATCCATCGCAACCTCCTATCGAACCGAAGAATCGCCCGAGGCCGAAGAGGTATCGGGCTCGTCATAAATCACACCGAGCACGTCGCGCACGACATGCATCGCGGTATCTGAGCCGCCGCCGCCCTGCTCCAGGACAGTAGCGATGACATACTTGGGATCATCGGCCGGTGCATAGGCGCAGAACCACGCGTATTCGTCCTCGCCGCTTTTCTCGCCCGTGCCCGACTTGCCGTATACCTGGGGCGTCAGGGTGCCAAAGTGCGCCGCCAGGGACGTCGATGCCGTGTAAATCACGTCGTGCATGCCGTTGCGAACAAGAGCCAAATCCGAATCGCTGTTGATCTTGGCCTCCAGGCGCTTCTTCTTGCCCTTGCCATTGTACTTATAGGCATCGCCGTCGCCATCGCGCGACACGGCAGACAAAAATACGTGAGGCACGTACTGTTTGCCGCCGTTGGCAAGACCCATATAGGCGCACGCCATCTGCAGGGGCGTCACCAGGATGTCGCCCTGGCCGATAGCAATGTTGGTCATATCGCCGGCATTCCACTTGCGGTCCTCGGCAGAGGCGTCGGTGAAGTACGACTCTTTCCACTCGGCATCGGGAATACGACCCGCGCCCTCACTCGGCAGATCGATACCGCAGGTCTTGCCTAGGCCCCAGCGACGAAAGACCTCCTGCAGGCCCTCGGGATGTTGCTCGTCATAAAAGAACGCCTTACCCATGTCGTAGAAGACGGGGTCGCACGAGTTGGCGATACCCGACTGCAGCGTCATGGTGCCGTGGCCAGACGTCAGCCAGCAGCGCTTGCCCCAAGCCTTGCCCAGGCCCGTCCAATAGCCCGTGCAGTTGGTTGTCTGCGTTGAAGTGTAGGTTCCAAACTCAAGACCGGCCAGCGCCGAGAGCGGCTTGATGGTCGAGGCCGACATGTACTGTCCGCTAATGGCGCGGTTGAGCAGCGGGTGCGAACCCTTGTCATCATTGAGCTCGGTCCACACGTCATTTGAGACGCCACCGATAAAGACGGACGGATCGAACTTGGGCTGGCTCGCCATGCCCAGGATCTCGCCATTGTTGGGATCGAGACACACTACAGCGCCGTTGCCGGCATTGCTGTAGCCAGTGGTCTTGGCAAGCTCGATAGCGCTCGCCAGCGCCGTCTCGCAGGCCTGCTGGATCTTAAGGTCGAGCGTGAGCTTAATGTCAGAGCCGGCCTTCGCGGGCACGGCGCCGGCCTGACCGGTCACATTGCCCGAGGCATCGACCTTGACGGTCTGCTCGCCACGAATGCCCTGCAGCAGGTTTTCGTAGTAGCTCTCAACGCCCGCCTGGCCCACGATATCGCCCGACTGGTACGTAATCTTGCCAGCAGAAGCATCATCATCGCCAGAGGTTTTCTTATTCTGGGCCTCGAGCTGCTCGGAGGTAATGGTGCCGGTATAGCCCAAGATATGGCATGCCGTCTCGCCATATGGATACTGGCGCTCGGTACGCTCGGCAATCTTGACGCCCGGGAACTCGCCGGCGTGCTCCTGAATATAGGCAACCGTGGAGCGACGGACGTCCGTCGCGATGGTATGCAGGCTCTGAGCGCCCTCTGTATTGTCCTGAATATTGCGAAGGACCGCCACGTAAGGCATTCCAAGCACGTTGGCAAGATGGCGAACCAGAACCTCATCCTCCGCAAGGTCGCGGTAGGCCACGACAGCAAGTGAAGGACGGTTCTGGACAAGCGCCACGCCATTGCGGTCGAGGATGCGACCGCGCACAGCGGGTGTGGTAACGGTGCGAGTCTGATTACTATTGGCCTGCTTCTCGTAATAGTCCGACGAGACCATCTGCATGCCCCACAGCTTGACGGCAAGCGCCGCAAACATCGCGCCCACACCCGTGGTGAGGATGGAAAAGCGGCCCTTAAAGGCGGTCGCCGCGGTATTGCCCTCGCCCTCGGTGGCGCGCGGGGCCGTTCCATGCTGTGTATCGTAGGTAAAACGGGAATCGCCACGACGCATGATGACCAGCGCGACCACGATGGCCACAACCAGCACGATACCGGCGATAATAACCGTCATCTGGGAAGACATCTACGGGCCTCCCCTATTTGAGCTTGCGGGTCTTGGGCTTAAAGCGCATACCCGTCTGGCGTCCGCCACGTGCGGAGAATCCATAGCCGGACTGCGGCACGACGCCGGACATCAAAAACGGAATGGCAACCAGACCCGTCAGGATCGAGGACGGCAGCGCATGGCCGAAGATCGCCACGACAAAGCTCGTCTCCAAACCCATAAACAGCAAGATGATGCTGTAGATCACATTAATGACGAGCGCAAAGGCGCCCACGGTGACGCCGCGCGCACTCGGGGTACCGCCCGTCTGACCGACGGCGCTGTGCACCAGGGCAAAAGAACCCACGGTCAGCAGGAGCGACATAACGCCCACCGGCACGGCAGCGGACAGGTCATAAAACAAGCCGCTGCAAAAACCGCACACGACGGCACGGGTCGGGTCGCCCGAGAACACGCTTAGGCACACCAGGATAATCATGAAGTTGACGCGACCGCCCGCAATGGAGATCTGCGGTGCCAGGCCTGCCTGCAGCAGCACGCACACGATGGCGGCGATCACAAACGTACGGGAGCTCATCCCCTGCTCGTGTAGATCCATGGACATGCCCCCTATTCGTTCGAGCCGGAATCGGTCGTCTCGGACGTGTCGGAACTGTCATCCGAACTCTCGTCCTTCGTCTTGGTCGCAGCGTCGCGCGACGTTCCCTGCGGCGTGCTGTTGGCCGTGCTCACGTCCTCATCCGAGGCCGACTGTTCGTCGGTCAGCGAGGTGATGACCAGCACTTCCTCGTTGTTCTCGGCCGTGGTCTGAGCGCGCACCACAATGGTGTAGTACACGTCGTTTGCCGATTTCTCAACCGACGAGACGGTGCCAAGCGGAAGGCCCTTGGGGAACACGCCACCGATGCCAGAGGTCACGATGATATCGCCAACCTTAACATCGGAGTCGACGCTCACGTACTCAAGACGCAGCGTGCCGTCAGCCTGACCCTGCAGCATACCCTGGGCGCGCGTGTCCTGCACCATGGCGGACACGCCCGAGTTCTCGTCGCCAATCAGGCGCACGGTAGAGGTCTTGGCCGATACCTCGATAATCTGGCCGATAACACCGGCAGAACTCGTCACGGGCATGTTGATGGTAAGGCCGTCGGCAGAGCCCTTGTCGATGGTTACGGTCGAGGTCCAGGCATCGCCCGAGGCACCAACGATACGAGCAGCGGTCGATTTGAGGTTGTAGGTCGACTGCAGCCCGACCAGCCCCTCCAGACGCTCGGCGGTCTTTTGAGCCTCGGAGAGCTCGGCAACCTTAGAGGTCAGCTCCTCGTTTTGCTTCTTGAGCTCGTCGAGCGTGTCCTGCGACGCCGTAAGGTTAGAGAACACGTTGCCGATGGCATTGAAAGGAGCCGCCACAGCCGAACCCACAAAGCGCACCGGCGAGGTAATCGTCGTTACGCCCGAACGCACGGCATGAATCGGTCCTGCCTCGCCCTCGCGGATGTAAAACGTGAGCAGCAACACCGAAATCAGGCTGAAAACAATCAACGGGCGCATACCCGTTGATTGTCGCTTGGTATTCAGATTTGTGGAGAAACCCGAAGATCGTGCCAAATGGAATCCACCTTTTGGAAATTAAGCATTGGTCTGGACGAAGCCGCCATCAAACGCATTGGCCTCGAGCACGCGGGCACAGCCGTTAACGACGTTATCGAGCGCCGTGGGGCTGACGTTGACCGAAACGCCGGTCTCATCGCGCAGGCGCACGTCGAGACCGCGCAGCAGCGCGCCGCCACCGGTCAGCAATATGCCATAGTACATAAGGTCCGAGGCAAGATCGGGCGGCGTGGCATCGAGTGCGTCCTTGACGGCCTTGGCCATCTCGTCGAGCGGCTTGTTGAGTGCGCGACGAATCTCCTCGCTCTCGATGCGTACGGTCTTGGGCAGACCGGTGATCACGTCGCGGCCGTTGACCTCGACGTCGAGCTCGTCCTTGAGCGGCACGGCGGAACCGACCTTGATCTTGATGTCCTCTGCCGTACGCTCGCCGATGGCCAGGTTGTAGGCATCTCGAACGTGCGTGAGGATAGCCTGATCGAACTCGTCGCCGGCAATACGGATGGACTGCGAGACGACGATGCCGCCCATAGCAATAACAGCGACCTCGGTGGTACCGCCGCCGATGTCGATGACCATGGAGCCGGTGGGCTCCTCGACGGGCAGGTCGGCACCGATAGCGGCGGCCATGGGCTCTTCGATCAGATAGGCCTGGCGGGCGCCGGCCTGGATCGTGGCCTCAAAGACGGCACGCTTCTCGACCGACGTGACACCGGAGGGGACGCAGACGACAACGCGCGGACGCGGGGTCCACGGATAGCGCTTCTCGGACGCCTTGTCGATAAAGTAGCGGAGCATGGCCTCGGTAACATCGAAGTCGGCGATGACGCCGTCCTTCAGGGGACGAACGGCCACGATGTTGCCGGGCGTACGGCCGAGCATGCGCTTTGCCTCGATACCGACCGCCAGGATGCGCTCGTCGTTCTTGTCGATGGCGACAACAGAGGGCTCGCGAATGACGATGCCCTTGCCACGCACGGAGACAAGCGTATTTGCGGTGCCGAGGTCGATGGCAAGATCGCCCGCATAGCTACCGAAGAACATATCCATCAAAGAAAACAACGCAACTCCTGATGTGTTGGATGATTGCTGGAAAACTACTAGCTCATCATACTAGCGCAAGCCCGGCACCTCACTTGCGGTGAAGCGCCGGGCAAAGCTAAATCCCATAAGGTCACTACTGGTTGTCAGCAGCCGAGAAATCCATATCGAGCGAGGAAACGGCCCAGCCGATATGGTTATCGGAGCGCACGAATTTGACGGTGTACTCCTGCTCGCCGCCCTTGGACAGCGATGCCTTAACCTTGGCGGTCGTCTCGGTCATGGACTGATCCATGCCCTCGACGGACACGGTGGCACCCTGCGGAATCGAGGAGATGATCATCGACTTGGCGTCCTCGGACAGGCTCGAGGCCAGGCAAGAATCGGCCTTTGCGGTGTCACCGTCGCCGGCAGCCTGGAACAGATCGGTAACGACAGACTCCTGGGACGGGAAGCCAAAGCCGCGCGTGTAGGCAAAGCCCAGACCGCCCGCGGCGATCAAAATGAGCAGAAGCAGCACGATGAAGACTTTGAGACCCGTGTGGCGATGGCGACGACGGACCTTGGCCTGCTTACGGTCCTGACGGTCCTGCTGGACCATCTCGGACTCGGACAGCGTAAAGAAGCCGGTGTCCGAGGGATCGGGCATAAACTGACCGGTCGCGCCCGTAGGATCGAGCGGATCGACGGCAGGAGCGTCCATCGCGGGCGCCGGAGCCGTGGCCATAGCCGTCTGGGCAGACAGCGCGGCAAGCGAATCGTGCACGCGGGCAAGCTCATCGGCCTGCTCGGAGGTGAGCTGGCAGATGCCATCGGCAGTAGCGGCGTTAAAGGCGTCGAGTGCGTCGGAGGGACGGCCGGCGGCAGAAAGTGCCTGACCCATGCCGGCGTTGAGCGCACGCGTATCGTCGCGGGGGCCGGCAAAGTCGATAGCCGTGCGGTAGGTCTCCACGGCATCCGCCGGACGGCCGAGCTTAATGAAGCAACGACCGAGCTCGCCGAGTGCGGCGGCAGGAGCCGGATTGGCGCTGTCGATGGCAGCCTGACGGAAGGCGGTTCCCGCGTTGGCATAGTCGCCCGACTGGAACAGCGCATTGCCCAGGCCCAGATAGGCCTTGAACGGCGTGGCATAGGAAGCATCCTGCGTAGCAGCAGAGAACGCCTGAGCGGCCGTCGTGTAGTCGCCCACGGCGGCGAGCGCCTTGCCGCGGTTGGTGAGCAGTGCGCCGCGCTTGCCGTAGGTGCCGTCGTTGAGGGCGGCGGCATAGGCCTCGGCGGCCTCGGCATACATGCCCAGGTGCATCAAGGCGTTACCACGAAGGTGATCGGCCTCGCCCATAATCTCATCGGGAGTTTTTGCCGCCCCAAGCATCTGGGCTGCAGCGGAAAAATCACCCGCGCGGTAAGCGGCGCGGCCCTGTTGGATCAGCTGGCTATTCAAGGAAGTCCCCTTTACTCGTGAACGATCTCGACATGGACGATCTCGTCGCCGGCACGCAGCTGCGAAATCACATCGAGACCCTCGACCGTGGTACCAAAGACGGTGTACCCGGAATCGAGGTTATGCTGGGCACCCAAGCAGAAGTAGAACTGCGAACCCGCGGAATCGGGGTCCATGGAGCGTGCCATGGCAAGGGCACCATCGACATGGCTGTTGCGCGGATTGGTGGCAAACTCGCCCTTGATGCAGTAGCCGGGGCCACCGGTACCGGGCATGCCGTCGGGGCCCTCAAGACCGGCAGCGACGTCGGCGCCGGACATATCGCGGGTATTGGGGTCGCCGCCCTGAATGACAAAACCGGGCACATAGCGATGGAATTTAAGGCCATCATAGAAACCCATCGTGGAAAGCTCGCAGAAGTTCGCGACATGAATGGGAGCGCCCTCACCGTCAAACTTGACCTTGATGGTACCCTTCGACGTCTCGATAACGGCGCACTCGTCGCCGGCAAGCTGATACTCGGGCGTGTAGAGCTCTTTCTTAAAACCAAACATGTGGTTCCTTCCTCGTGCGTTTAAAGCATATTTGTACGAATTGTAGCAATAAGCATGCGCTTACATCAATTGCGCACGTAGGTTATGCCGACTATGGCGAACTAATTTTAGGAACGCTGCTGCGGCTTCCAGGAGCCCACGTTGGCGTCGTACTGATTCAGCGCGCTGTTGCCGCCCTGTGCGATGGGCGCCAGGATCTCGCTTTGGTGGGAACTCATCGACTCGCCATCGGGAATGGCCAGCGAGATATCCCAGCTCTGGCAGATTACGTCGACGCGCTCATACATCCACTCGGCAAGCTGCTTTAAGTGGGCGATGTCATCCGCATAGACCGTATCGTCCTGATACTTAAGGTTGTTAAGCTCATCTTGCGTCTTTTTGATCTGGTCGCGCAGGGCGTAGGCACTCTGCGACAGCTCCTGACGGGTGGACAGCGGCGTTCGGAGATAACCGTTGTTAAAGGAATCGATGACCTCGCCGATCTGATCATTGTTGTACGACACAATGGTCTGATACAGGCTGTCGAGCTTGGTGTAGAGCTGGTCATCGGTCAGCACGGTATCTTCCTGGACCACCTCGGCAGAATCGTCTTGCTTGGTATCGTCCTCAGTCGCCTCGCCCTTTTGGCGCGTGGGGAAGGTCGTCTGCGCGGCCTGGCCAAACTGGTCGTAGAAGCCAGGCATGACACCCATGGGATCGGTCGTCACGAACCAATAGGCACCGCCGCAAACGACAGCAAGGACCGCGATGACGATGAGCGGCTTGGGGATATGACGCTTGTGCTTGTGATAGGCGTCCTCGTCGGGATGCACCTTGCGCTTGGGTTTTTGAGCATCGTCATGCAGGGAAACGGGCGTGGGAATATCGACCTTGGGGATACCGAAATCCTTATCGAAAGCCGGCAGCACGCAGGTCTCGTTAGGATCGGCGGCGTCCGAAAGAACCGCGGCAGCCGAGGCGGGCGCATGCGGCACCTCGGTATCGATCTGCTCTTGCGTTAGGCGCGGAAAGCCCGCCGTGCGGCCCGCTGCCAGGTCGGATGCGGCCGCGTCCTCGGAGAGGATACCCGGAGCGGGGCGTCCGCATTTTGGGCACGTACGATCGTGCGGAGAAAGACGGGCACCGCAGCCCTCACAGAACACGAACTCGGTGTGCTCGGGACCATCGCCCGGACCCACATAGGCGTTGCAGTAGGGGCAGAACGAGGCGCCGTCCTCGATAGTCTTAAGGCAATGCGGGCAGATCACGGCATCCTCTTTTCGAAGCAATTCAAACAATCGAGGTTAGAGCATAACATCGCCACGGCCCCACAGGAACAAGGCACCAATTCAACATCGCCAGGGCGCGTAGCTACTTCTTCTTTTTGCTTGGCATCGAGACTTTGATGCCTTGGGCGGACTTGGTCACGCGAGAGCGCTTGGCTCCGGTACTCTTCTTTTTCTTGGGCTGGGCCTGGGCCACGCCCTCGAGTGCGCGGGCCTCGGCCTCGCGAGCGGTGCGATCTTCGCGGCGCTGCGCCATGTCGGCGGCAACGCGCTTGGCAAAACGTTCGGCCGTCGAGCCCGTCGAGCTCACCTTGCCGCCACCGCGGCCCAGGCGGACGCGCACACCGCGGCCAAAACCAGTTGCGGCATGACGACGACGCGGCTTGAGCGAATCCATCATCGTGGCGAGCTTAAAGAACACCGAGCAGGTAAAGACCACGATGACAGCCAAGATAACCATCTGGCCCATCGACAGGTTGGCAATAGAGAGCAGCTCCGGGAATCCGATAACGCCCACCAGGATGCCGGCGACTACAAACACAAAGAGCACCACACGTAAGGGTGTGAGCGGCTGCGAGATGCGCCAGATCAGGCTGACGCTCGCCGCGCACGACGTAAGCAGGCACATCGTAGACAGCGTGAGCTGGCTAAAGCCAAACACGCGCGCCACAAAGATATCGAGCGCCGCAGCCAAAATGACCGCAATCGACGCCGGCAGTGCACGCTTGAGTACGTTGGTCAAAAACGCACCCTTCACGCGAGCATTGTTGGGCTCCAGCCCCAACACAAAGCCCGGCGCGCCGATGCAGAAGAAGTTGATGAGCGTCATCTGGATGGGCTCGAAGGGGTACGGCGGCAGCGCGATGCACAGCGCCGCCAGGCCCATCGAGAACAGCGTCTTGGTCAGGAACAGCGAGGCCGAACGCTGCAGGTTGTTGATGGAGCGACGGCCCTCGGCCACCACGGCGGGCATCGAGGCAAAGTCGTTGTCGACGAGTACGATCTCGGCCACGTTGCGCGCGGCATCGGAGCCGGCCGCCATGGCCACGGAGCAGTCGGCCTCCTTGAGCGCCAGCACGTCGTTGACGCCGTCGCCCGTCATGGCCACGGTGTGTTCGCGGCGCTTGAGCGCCTGCACGAGCTCGCGCTTCTGCTGCGGGGTCACACGACCAAAGACATGGTAGCGGTCCACTGCGGCATCGAGCTTGGCCGGCGTATCGAGCGTCGTGGCGTCCACATAAGCGTCCGCCCCCGGCACGCCCACCACGCGCGCGATCGACGACACCGTACGCGGGTCGTCGCCACTGATCACGTTGAGGGTCACGCCCTGCTCGTTAAAGTAGCCAATGGTCTCGGCCGCCGAGGTACGAATCTCGTCGCGGATGGTCACAAAGCCCACGGGCTCGGCCTCGCCCACCATATCGCCATCGGGCGTAAAGCCGTCCACGCGCGCCACCACGAGCACGCGGCAGGTATCGGCAAGCTCGGCGACACGGTTCTCGACCTGCGAAAACACACGCTCCGAAAGCACAAACTGCGCGGCGCCCATCACATAGGAGCCCTGCGCAAACGAAGCGCCGCTCCACTTTTTGGAGGACGAGAACGGAATGACCGACAGCGGCTCAGACACCTCGACCGGGCGATCGGCGTAATAGTTGAGCAGCGCCTGGCAGGTCTCGTTGGCATCGGCCGAAGTCGCACGCGCGACGTTAGCCAGCGCAAAATCGAGCACCGTGGTATCGACGGGAACGGCCGCCTCGTCCGAGCCGGCGCCTAGGCTCACGCCCTCAACCGGCAGCGGATACGTGCCCTCGACCTCCATGCGGCCCGACGTGATGGTGCCCGTCTTGTCCAGGCACAGCACGTCGACGCGAGCGAGCGTCTCGATGCAGTAGAGCTGCTGCGCCAGCACCTTGCGGCGGGCCAGGCGCACCGTGGCGATGGCGAGCACCGACGAGGTCAGCAGCACCAGGCCTTGCGGGATCATGCCCAGCAGGGCGCCCACCGTGGACAGTAGCGCCGACGAAGGCACATGACCAGCCAACAGCTCGGAGAAACACCACGAAAGCGCGCTATCGCCCGGGGTTCCCGCGGCATCCCACAGCTCGCTCACACTCGAGGCAAACAACGCCAAACCGAGCGGGATCATGATGATGCTCGCAAAGCGCACGATGGCGTTAAGCGCGTTCATGATCTCGGAATTGACCTTTTTGACGTACTTGGCCTCGTTATTAATTTTGGCCACGTAGTTGTCGGCGCCGACATGAATCACGCGGGCGCGCAGCAGGCCCGAGTCGATAAAGCTACCGCTCATGAGCTCGGAACCGGGCTGTTTCTTAATAAGGTCGCTCTCGCCCGTCAGCAGGCTCTCGTTCACGAGTGCCTCGCCCGAAACCACCACGGCGTCGGCGGGAATCTGGTCGCCGCGCCCCAAGCGAATGATGTCGTCGAGCACGATCTGGTCCAAGTCGAGCTCCACCTCGGCGCCGTCGCGCACCGCGATGGCCTTCTTGGAGGTCAGCAGCGTGAGCTTATCGACCATCTTCTTGGAACGCATGGACTGAATGACGCCAATGGCGGTATTGAGGAACACCACGAACAGGAACGTCAGATTCTTAAACGAACCGGTCAAAATGACCAGGAACGCCAAGATCACGTTGATCAAATTGAACAGCGTGCAGAGGTTCTCGATGATGAGCTCTTTGACCGACTTGGTCTTGAGCTCCATGTTGCGGTTGATCTTACCGGCGGCGATGCGCTCCTCGACCTCGGCGGTCGAGAGTCCGCGCTCGATATCCGTTGCTGCCATACCACGTCCCATCACGTCGCGTCGGTATAAGAAAAACCGCCCGGACCATGCGAGGTTCGGACGGTCTTACGTTCGATGGTGCCCCATGTTGGATTCGAACCAACGGCCTTCTGCTCCGGAGGCAGACGCTCTAATCCCCTGAGCTAATAGGGCCAACGTTTGGCATTATACCCAAGTGCGCCACGGGCTATCAAAATAAAAGAAAAAGCTTTGCAATTCCGAGGAAGACGCGGCGCAACGGCCCACTTTAGAAGGCAAAAGCGAGTCGGATAGTATAAACTCTCATGCACCATATATTCACGGCTCGCAATGCGGGCCGTTTTTGCAAAAGTTATCCATCGAGGTGAGAGGCACACCATGATTGCAATTCTAAAGCAGAGCGCCAGCGACGAGGCCGTCAGCCATATCGTCAGCTGGATTGAGAAAAAAGGCCTGAAGACCGACGTCTCGCGCGGCGAGAACGAGACGATCATCGGCCTGGTGGGCGATACGACCAAGATCGACCCGTTCCTGCTCGAGTCTATGGATGTCGTCGAGCGCGTGCAGCGCGTCTCCGAGCCGTTCAAGCGTGCCAACCGCAAATTCCACCCCGAGGACTCCGTCATCGACTGCGGCCACGGCGTCAAGATCGGCGGCGATCAGTTCCAGGTCATCGCCGGCCCGTGCTCCGTCGAGGGCGAGAACCTTATCCGCATCGCCCGCCGCGTGAAGGCCGCCGGTGCCACGATGCTGCGCGGCGGTGCCTACAAGCCCCGCACCTCCCCCTACGCCTACCAGGGCATGGGCCCCGCCGGCCTCGATCTGCTGTGCGAGGCGTCTGCCGAGCTCGACATGCCGATCGTCACCGAGATCATGGATCCACGCGACGTGCAGGTCTTCTTGGACAAGAAGATTGACGTCATGCAGATCGGCGCCCGCAACGCCCAGAACTTCCCCCTGCTCAAGGAGGTCGGCAAGACCCAGACCCCGATTCTGCTCAAGCGCGGCATGTCCGGCACGATCGACGAGCTGCTTATGGCCGCCGAGTACATCATGAGCGAGGGCAACGACAACGTCATCCTGTGCGAGCGCGGCATCCGCACCTTCGAGACCCGCACCCGTAACACCTTCGACCTCAACGCCGTGCCGGTGCTGCACCACCTGTCGCACCTGCCTGTCGTTGCCGACCCCAGCCACGCCACCGGCTACACCCGCTACGTCGAGCCCATGGCGCTCGCCGCGACCGCCTGCGGTGCCAACGGCTTGGAGATCGAGGTCCACGACGAGCCGAGCCGCGCCTGGTCCGACGGCGCCCAGGCCCTCACCCCCGATCAGTTCGACGACACCATGCGCCGCATCCGAGCCATCCGCGAGGTTGTCTGCCAAGAGACCATGGAGTAGCCCATGGGTACGGTGAGAAACGCGCGCGTTAACCAAGGCGGCCCTAAGTGCGCCGGCATCGTCGGCCTTGGCCTCATCGGCGGCAGTTTTGCCCGCGGCTATGCGCAGGCGGGCGTCCGCGTGCTGGCCTGGGACCCCGATGACGATGTCATGACGGCCGCCAGCATGGGCACTGTCGCCGGAGAGCTCAACGACAAGACACTTGGCGAATGCGACATCATCGTCCTGGCTTGCTACCCCGAGGCCTGCATCGAGTGGCTCGAGGCGCATGCCCAGGCACTCGCCGACGCCACCGATACCGAGGCCATCATGGGTCCCGTGGTGATCGACACGGTGGGCGTCAAGGGCATCGTGTGCGAGCGCGCCTTTGAGCTTGCCCACGAGCACGGCTTTTACTTTGTGGGCGCGCACCCCATGGCGGGCACGCAGTACTCGGGCTACGCGCACTCCCGCGCCGACCTGTTCCAGGGCGCCCCGCTCGTGCTCGTGCCACCCGCGGTAGACGATGCACTCAAACTGGAGCTTTTGGGCCAGGTGCGCGAGATGGTGCGCCCCTTGGGCTTTGGCAAGTTCAGCGTGACCAGCGCCGCCGAGCACGACCGCGTCATCGCCTTCACGAGCCAGCTTGCGCATGTGGTGTCCAACGCCTACGTAAAGAGTCCGACCGCCCAGGTCCACCACGGTTTTTCGGCCGGTAGCTACCGCGACCTCACCCGCGTGGCGCACCTCAACCCGCAAATGTGGTCCGAGCTCATGATCGACGACGCCGACGCGCTCGCCTTCGAGATCGACCATCTGATCGAGTCGCTTGGCGCCTACAGCCGTGCGCTCAAGGACCGCGACCAGCGCTATCTGGAGAATCTCCTTGCCGAGGGAGACCGCATCAAGCGCGCGCTCGACGACGAGGCCTCCCACTAGACCACCTATCACGCCAGGTCGAAAGGACCGAAGCTTATGGCGATTACCATCGATATCGACACTGCACGCCCCTACCAGGTGCATGTTGGCACGTTTTTGCTGGAGCAGGCGGGACCGCTCGTGCGCGCCACTGCCGGCGGCACCAAGGCCGTCATCGTGACGGACACCAACGTGGGCCCGCTCTACCAGATGCCCGTTAAGCAGAGCCTGGAGGCGTCAGGCTACGAGGTGAGCATCTGCACCTTCGAGGCCGGCGAGGCCCATAAGCGCGCCGAGACCTATGTTGCCATTTTGGAGTTTGTGGCCGAGCACGAGCTTTCGCGCTCCGACGTGATCGTGGCACTCGGCGGCGGCGTCGTGGGCGACGTGGCGGGCTTTGTGGCCGCCACCTACATGCGCGGTTGCAAGTTTGTGCAGATCCCGACGAGCCTGCTCGCCATGGTGGATTCGTCGGTGGGCGGCAAGACCGCCATCGACCTGGCCGCCGGCAAGAACTTGGCCGGCGCCTTTTGGCAGCCGAGCGTGGTTATCGCCGACGTAGGGTGCCTGGCCACCCTCACGCCCGAGCAGTTCGCCGACGGCTGCGGCGAGGTCGTCAAGCACGCCGTGATCGCCGACCCGGAGCTTTTCGCCGAGCTGGAGAAGACCCCGCTTACGCTTGAGCTACTCAACCGCGATGTGGCCCGCGTAGCGCTCATCATCGCCCGCAACATCGACATCAAGCGCGCCGTGGTCGTCGCCGACGAGCGCGAGACTAACCAGCGCAAGCTCCTCAACTTTGGACACAGCGCCGGACACGCCGTCGAAGCCTGCGAGCACTTTGAGCTCGGACACGGCAACTGTGTGTCGATCGGTATGGGCATCATCACGCGCGCCGCGGCCCTGCACGGCGTCTGCGACGCCGAACTTCCCGGCCGCATCGAGGAGCTCTGCGCCCGCCATGGTCTCAAGACCCGCTGCGAGCTTTCGGCCGACGCCATCTTTGCCGAGGCGCTGCACGACAAAAAACGTGCCGGTGACACTATCGACCTGGTGATTCCGCACGGCATTGGCCGTTGCAGCATCGACCGCACACCGCTTTCCACTTTCCACGAACTCATTGCCGAGGGCCTCGGCCAGAAGGGAGACGCATCCGCATGCTAGCCCGCATCACCCCGTCCCCGCTTAAGGGCACCGTTCCCGCCATCGCGTCCAAGTCGATGGCGCATCGCCTGATCATCTGCGCCGCGCTTGCCAACGGCGAGACACACGTCACCTGCAACACCACCTGCGCCGACATCGAGGCAACGGTGCGTTGCCTTACGGCCCTGGGCGCTCGCATCGAGACCGTCGAGGACGGCTTCCAAGTACACCCCACCATGAAGAGTGTTGAGTTTGGCCTGCTCAAGGCCCTTGCCGGCGGAACGCTCGACTGCGGCGAAAGCGGCTCCACGCTCCGCTTTATGTTGCCCGTCGCCTGCGCGCTGGGCGCAGAGGCCACCTTTGTGGGCCAGGGTCGTCTGGGCGCACGCCCGCTCTCCCCGCTCTCGGACGAGATCATCGCCGCCGGCTGCGACCTACAGGGTCTGGGCGGTTTTCCGCTCAAGACGAGCGGACGCATGCGCGCGGGCACCTTTGTGCTGCCGGGCAACGTGAGCTCGCAGTACATCTCGGGCCTGCTGCTGGCGGCGCCGCTGCTGGCCCAGCCCTCCTGCGTGCAGGTGACCGGCCTCATCGAGAGCCGCCCCTACATCAACCTGACGATCCAGGCCATGAAGGCCTTCGGCGTCGAGGTCAACGTCGAGCGCATCCCCGCCAAGGACGGTAAGCCCGAGGTCACGAATTTCCGTGTGAGCAGCGGCTCGTATCGCACGCCCGGCAGCGTGGCCGTTGAGGGCGATTGGTCCAACGCCGCCTTTTGGTTGTGCGCCGGCGCCATCGGCACCGACCCCATCACCGTGGAGGGCGTGTCGCTGAGCTCCGCGCAGGGCGACCGCAACGTGCTTGCCGCACTTTCGCGCTTTGGCGCCCGCATCGTACGCTCCACCAACGCCGCCACCGTGCAGTCCGACAAGCTCGCCGGCTTTGAGATGAGCGCCCACGACATCCCCGACCTCGTGCCCGTTATCTCGGCCGTGGCCTCGCTCGCGCGGGGTCGCACCTTCATCCGCGATTGTGCACGCCTGCGCATCAAGGAATCCGACCGCTTGGTCACCACCACTCGCGAGCTCACCGCGCTGGGCGCACAGGTGCGCATTGCCGGCGACGACCTCATCATCAAGGGTGTCGATGCCTTCACCGGCGGCGAGGTCGATTCGCACAACGACCATCGCATCGCCATGATGGCCGCCATCGCCGCGAGCCGTGCCACCGGCGAGGTCGTGATCCACGGCGCCGAGGCCGTCAACAAGTCCTATCCCGATTTCTTCGACCACTACCGCCTGCTGGGCGGCAAGGTCACACTCGAGGAGGAATAGCATGTCCTCGACCTTTGGCAACGTCTTGCACTTAAGCATCTTCGGCCAGTCGCACTCCCCTGCTATCGGCTGCTCGCTCGACGGCATCCCGGCGGGCATCGCCGTGGACCAGGAGAAGCTGCAGGCCTTCCTCGACCGTCGCGCCCCCGGTCGCGACGAGACCGCAACCAAGCGCCGCGAGGCCGACGCCGCCCACATCATCGCCGGTGTTGTCGATGGACATACCACCGGCGCGCCCCTTGCCGCGATTATCGAGAACACCAACACGCGCTCCAAGGATTACTCTGAGCTGCGCCGCAAGCCCCGTCCGGGACATGCCGATTACCCGGCGCGTGTGAAGTATCGCAACATGCACGATGTCGCTGGTGGCGGTCATTTTTCCGGTCGCCTAACGGCACCCTTATGCATCGCCGGCGGCATTGCGCTGCAGGCACTCGAGGCCCGCGGTATTCAGGTCATGGCGCACGTCGCGCAGATCGGCGGCATCTCCGACCTGCCGATGGACGATATGGTCTATCGCGAGGCCGACCGCAAGGCGATCCTTACGAACGATCTGCCGTGCATTGACGCCGCCGCAGCCGGCCGTATGCGCGAGGAAATCCTAGCCGCGCGCGACGAACTCGACAGTATCGGCGGCATCGTGGAGTGCGGCATTTACGGGCTTCCCGCAGGCATCGGCGACCCCATGTTCGACGGCATCGAGAACCGCATCGCGCAAATCGCGTTTGGCATTCCCGCCGTAAAGGGCGTGGAGTTTGGCATGGGCTTTGCCGTCGCCGCCATGCGCGGCAGCGAGAACAATGACCCGTATCGCATCGACGCCGAGACCGGCGAGATCGAGGTCGAGTCCAATAACGCCGGCGGCATCCTGGGCGGCATTTCGACCGGCGCGCCCGTCATGTGGCGCATGGCCGTAAAGCCGACGCCCTCTATTGGCCGCGAGCAGCAGACCGTAGACATGGACGCCATGGAAAATGCCGAACTCTCGGTCCGCGGCCGCCACGATCCCTGCATCGTCCCGCGCGCCGTCCCCGTAGCCGAAGCAGCGGCCGCCCTCGCCATCTGGGACGCCCTCCTCGAGGACGCAGACCAGCTTTAATCCACCCACCCCAAGGGTAGTTAATTTGGGACGGGGCTATTTTAGCTACCCCCATATGCCAGTTGATATTTGCCCTGGCACCCATCGATTCGTCGACAGTCAAAGGGTAGCTAAAAAAGCCCCGTCCCAAATTAACTACCCCAGGCAAACATTCACGAAAGGGGCCTCCATGGACCTTGCCGATATTCGCCAGACCATCGATGGCATCGACACCACGCTCCTCAACAGTTTTGTCGAGCGCATGGACATTGCCACCGAGGTCGCCAAGTCAAAAATCGAGATGGGCAAGGCCGTCTTCGACCCCGCCCGCGAGCGCTCCAAGCTCAACAACCTCGCCAGCCGCGCGCCCGAGCGCTACGAGGCGCAGACGATCACCCTGTTCCGCCTCCTCATGAGTATGAGCAAGGCCGAGCAGCAGCGCTACATAAACGAGCTCAAGGGCATCACGGTGTCGCAAAAGGCCCATGCCATGGCCGCAGCCTTTGACACACCCTTCCCCCAGACGGCCTCCGTCGCCTGCCAGGGCGTGGAAGGCGCCTACAGCCAAATCGCCGCTTGCAAGCTCTTCGACGTGCCCGACATCGCGTTCTTCGAGACCTTCGAGGGGGTCATGCGCGCCGTGCGCGACGGCTTCTGCGAGTTTGGCGTGCTGCCCATCGAAAACTCCACCGCCGGCTCGGTCAACGCCGTCTACGACTTGCTCGCCCAGTTCGACTTCCATATCGTGCGTTCGCTGCGCCTCAAAATCGATCACAACTTGCTCGTCAAGCCCGGCACCAAGCTCGCAGACGTGCGCGAGGTCTACAGCCATGGCCAAGCCATTGCCCAGTGCGCCGGCTTTATCGAGGCCCACGGCCTGCACGCCACCAAGTACCCCAACACGGCTATGTCGGCCGAGATGGTCGCCAACTCCGACCGCACCGATGTTGCCGCCATCGCATCGCGCAGCTGCGCGGCACTGTATGGCCTGGAGGTGCTTGAGTCCAACATCCAGGACTCGGACAACAACTACACGCGCTTTGTCGTCATCAGCCGCGAGCCGCGTGTCTACCCCGGCGCCAACCGCACCTCGCTCATGATTACCACGGCCAACGAGCCGGGCGCTCTATACCGCGTGCTCGAACGCTTCTACGCACTCAACATCAACCTCATCAAGCTCGAGAGCCGTCCCATCCCCGGGCACGACTTTGAGTTTATGTTCTACTTTGACCTGGACTGCCCCTTTGGCAGCAAGGCCCTCGACGACCTGCTCGATTCCATCGACGACGTGTGCGAGAGTTTCACCTACTTTGGCAGCTACACGGAGGTGCTCTAGATGACCGATACCGCCGCAACCCGTCCCTACGGCGTGCTGGGCCGTGTGCTGGGCCACAGCTACACTCCGACCATCTACAAGGAGCTGGCTGGGCTTGAATACGTGCGTTTTGAACGCGAGCCCGAGGATCTTGAGGCTTTTATGACCGGCGACGAATGGGAGGGCACCAACGTGACCATCCCCTACAAGCGCGCCGTCATGGAATACCTGGACGAGCTGAGCCCGCTCGCCGAGCGCATGGGCAACGTCAACACCATCACGCGCCTGCCCGACGGCCGCCTGCGCGGCGATAATACTGACTACTTCGGTTTTCAGTGCCTTGTCGAGGAGCTGGGGGTTGAGGTCGCCGGCAAGAAGGCTCTCGTGCTCGGAGCCACTGGCGGTGCCGGCACCACGGCAAGTATGGTGCTGGGAGACCTGGGCGCCATCGTTGTGCCCGTGGGTCGCACGAGCGAGGTCAACTACGACAACATCTCGCAGCAGTCCGACGCCGCCTTGCTCGTCAACTGCACGCCCGCCGGCATGTTCCCCCATTGCCCCGACGCGCCCTGCACGCTCGAAGGGCTCGATGCGCTCGAAGGCGTTATCGATATCGTCTACAACCCCGCCCGTACGGGCCTGATGCTCGAGGCCGAGCGCCGCGGCATCCCCTGTATCGGCGGCCTGCTGATGCTCGTAGCCCAGGCGGCACAGGCCATCGAGCGCTATACCGGCCAGGTCACCCCGCGCGAGTGCATCCTGGACGTAACGGAGCGTCTGTCCCGCCGCGAGCAAAACATTGCCCTGATCGGCATGCCGGGTTCGGGCAAGACCCGCGTGGGCGAGCAGATTGCCCTGCGCACGGGTCGCGAGCACATCGACTTGGACCGCGCGCTTGATGAGCGCCTGGGGATGCCCTGCGCCGACTTCATCGCCGAGCGGGGCGAAGCGGCCTTCCGCGAGCAGGAGACGGCGGCGCTGGCCGACATCTCCAAGCGCAGCGGCCTGGTGCTCTCCACCGGCGGCGGCGTGGTCACGCGTGACGAGAACTATCCGCTGCTGCACCAGAACAGCCAGATCGTGATGCTCAACCGCAAGCTCGACGAGCTCGCCCACAAGGGACGCCCCATCACCGCCCGCGATGGCATCGATAAGTTAGCCGAACAGCGCATGCCGCGCTACCGCGCCTGGGCCGACTACATCATCGACTCACGCGACTGCGCCGCCAACACCGCCCGTGCCCTCCTCGACACCCTCCCACCCGCTCTCTAACCAAAACCACCACAAAGGGGACAGGCACCTTTGTGGTGGTTTTTCAACCGCAAAGGAAGCAAGCATGAAAGCACTCGTCATCAATGGACCCAACCTCAACATGCTCGGCATTCGCGAGCCGGGCATCTACGGCAGCGACAACTACGACCGCCTGGTCCAGATCTGCCAGGAGGCGGGCGCTGCACAGGGTTTTGACGAGGTCGAGGTCTTCCAGTCCAACCACGAGGGCAGCATCGTCGACAAGATCCAGGAGGCATACGGCAAGGTCGACGGCATCGTCATCAACCCGGCGGCCTACACGCACACCAGCGTAGCCATCCTGGACGCGCTCAAAGCCGTCGCCATCCCCGCAGTGGAGGTCCACATCAGCGCCGTCGAGACGCGCGAGGACTTCCGTCAGGTGAGCTATGCACGCCTGGCCTGCTTCGCCACCATCACCGGCGAAGGCCTGCAGGGGTATGCCCACGCGCTGGAGCTGTTGAGGGAACGTCTCGAAAAGTAGCCTCGCGAGCAAATCCATCAACGCGATTCACACGCTAATAATGCCAGTGCCGCCAGCAGCAGCCTCGCTACTGGCGGCACTTTATTACTGGCATATAATCATTGCAGTCACACAACGTCTGGAGACGCGCATGTTAAGCATCCATCTGGGGGATTACCCCGGTTCCATCTACGATACCGAAACCTATTTTAGGAACTCATACTTGGATTCATGGTTTGAAGACCCCATGGCCGCACAGATTATTAAAAACGTGGACGGATCAGAGCTCATCGGTCCCCACAACATCGTAAGCAAACAGCTGGGCTCGATCACCCCACTCGAACTGTCCGGCGGCGTTAAGACGCTGCTGCTGGTGCGCAATCTCCCAAACATGGTGTTCAACGCATCCACCTGCGGAGACAACTGTGCCCGCTGGCTACTCAAGATCGGCAAAGAGCAGGATGTGCTGGTAACCCTTTACCACATCATGAAATTCCCCTGGAAGAGCTTTGAAATCCGCATTGAAAACGATGGCCGCATCGTCAGGAACATGCAGGAGTTTGTCGGTGCCACGAATGACTTTTTGGATGTTGATGAGTAATGAAGGGAACGCATACCGTTGTCGTAGAGCGCGCAAAGGTCAAATACACACTCACGTTTAAGCGCAATATTTCCTTTATACGCGGCAACAGCGGCACAGGCAAAACGACGCTCATCTCGATGATTCGCGACTACAACGACCGAGGACCGGAAAGCGGCGTTGCACTCAGCTGCGACGTACCTTGCGAAACGCTTTCCGGCAGACGCTGGGAGCGCGAGCTGTCGATCATCGAAGATTCAATCGTCTTCCTAGATGAGGGCAACGAGTTTATCTACTCAAAGGACTTCGCCAAAGCCGTAAACGGCTCGTCCAACTATTTTGTTCTGATATCTCGTCGTGATGCCAACGAGCTCCCCTACAGCGTTGATGAAATCCTGAAGTTAGTCAACACGACGAGTAAAACAATCAATGGCCGCAAGAGCGACAGGCGCTTCTACTCGGTGACCAAGCCGCTATATGACCACACGGCAAGCATGCTGTATCAGGATCTAGATGTTGGATTCGAGGTACCCGGCGCCGTAGTTGTCGAGGATAGCAAATCTGGCTATCAATTCTACAACGCTCTTTGCAACCGACTCGGAATCCCCTGCTATACCGCCACCGGCGTAGCGAATCTAAAGCGGACAATTCACGAATGCCCCGAGCAAAACGTTCTTGCCATAGGAGACGGCGCAGCATTTGGTCCCTACATCGAAAAGGTGCTCGGACAGCGCGTTTACAAGAATGTTCGCTTGTTCCTCCCGGAATCATTCGAGTGGACACTCCTGCGCTCCGGGCTCATACCCAGCAGTGACATTCCCAAGATCCTCAAGGATCCCTCAAGCTATATCGAAAGCCGCGACTACCTAAGCTGGGAGCGATTCTTCACCGACGTATTGATCAAGTACTCGACAGACACTCGCTACGCCTACAGAAAGGCACGGCTCAACGAGCAGTACCTAAAGCCGCAGGCGATGGATGCCGTATCGAAAGTCTTACCGGAGTGTTTGAGGACGAATTAGCAGATTCTTTAAATCATCTAGAAACCGGGGCTATGCACATGAGCTGAAGCTGCTGAAAGAAAGCCTACAACACGCCTGCTACACTAATCCGTGGAGCAGAATTAACAGGTTTATTTGTCCCAAATCTTAAGTAACTGTTTGATTACATACAAAGGAGCATATCCATGTCCCAGTACGATTACCTCGTTGTAGGCGCCGGCCTTTCGGGTGCCGTCTTTGCCAATGCCGCCAAGAGCGCCGGCAAGTCGGTCCTGGTCATCGATCGCCGCGACCACATCGCCGGCAACATCTACACCGAGGACGTCGAGGGCATCCAGGTCCACCGCTACGGCGCGCACATCTTCCACACCTCCATGAAGGACGTCTGGGACTACGTCAGCCGCTTCGCCGAGTTCAACAACTACGTCAACTCGCCGGTCGCCAACTTCCACGGCAGCATGTACAACATGCCCTTCAACATGAACACCTTCGCCAAGATGTGGCCGGGCGTCGTCACGCCGGCCGACGCCCGCGCCAAGATCGCCGAGCAGGTGGCCGCCGAGAACATCGGCGAGCCGCAGAACCTGGAGGAGCAGGCGCTGTCGCTCGTCGGCCGCGACATCTTCGAGACGCTCGTGAAGGGCTACACCGAGAAGCAGTGGGGCCGCGACTGCCGCGACCTGCCCGCGAGCATCATCAAGCGCCTCCCCTGCCGCTTCACCTACGACAACAACTACTTCAACGACCGCTACCAGGGCATCCCCATGGGCGGCTACACCAAGATGGTCGCCAACATGCTCGAGGGCGTCGAGGTGCGCTGCGGCGTGGAGTACAAGGAGCTGATCGCCGCCGAGCCCGATATCGCCGCCAAGACGATCTACTGCGGCCCCATCGACGCGTTCTACGACTTCAAGCTGGGCACGCTGGAGTACCGCAGCCTGCGCTTTGAGACCGAGACACTCGACGAGGCCGACCACCAGGGCGTTGCCGTGGTCAACTACACCGAGCGCGAGGTCCCCTACACCCGCATCATCGAGCACAAGCACTTTGAGTTTGGCACGCAGGACAAGACCGTCATCACGCGCGAGTACCCGGCCGACTGGAAGCCCGGCGACGAGCCCTACTACCCCATCAACGATGCCAAGAACGAGGCCCTTTACAAGCAGTACGAGGAGCTAGCAGCACAAGAAGGCGACGTGATCTTTGCCGGTCGTCTGGGCGGCTACAAGTACTACGACATGGACAAGGCCATCGCCGCCGCCTTCGAGCTCGTCCGCAACGAGCTGGGTGTGGAGCCGACGGAAGCGTAAAGGACAAGCGACCCAAAGTCACTACTAAATGACTCTATAGACTAACGAAGAGGTTACGATTTCACTAGTCTGTTTCTACACTAAGAATGTAGCTTTATTTCAATTTGAAAACAGCTATTTCTGTTCCCAATAACATTCACCAATTCATCTTCAAGCAGCTATAGCTAGCAAAACATCGCTCAGATTGCTCGAAATGGTAATTCGATTGAAAGGAGTATCCAATGCTCAACATTATCAAACAATTTTTGCCAGCATCATCCAGATCGCTTCACGCTATGCATGACGACATTAATAGGCTGCAAGAAGAGCTAGATAGAATTTATCATCGCATTGAAGTCGCCGACAGCGGCATCAACATGAACATCAACTACAAGTTCGACAATATGGCAATTCCAATTATTGAGTCGATTGCGCAGAACCTCGATGCCCATGATGAGCATATGAAAATGTTTGCGTGGGAAGAGTATAAGCGACCGGAAGAAACTATCCAAGAGGCAAAAGAGCGTTTCTTTAAAGATCTCCCCAAAGCAACTGGCGGATTAAGACTTTTGCAGCTTGGATGCGGAAAACTGTTGGAGGAATTCAACACTCTCTGCAAAGAGAACGACATCAAGTATTGGATTAACTTCGGAACACTTATCGGAGCCATTAGACATCAAGGATTCATTCCCTGGGACGATGATACCGACCTTGGAATCATGCGCGATGATCTAAAAAAGCTATGCAACATCGTTGAAGATGACAGCCGCCATAAAATTTCAATTGTTTACGACCGTTTTGCCCACTGTCGACAAGTTAGATTTCTTTACAATGACGAAAACATACCCTGTTTTCTGGATCTGTTTATTTATGACTGGGCCACGTCAACTGACAACAAATTCGCCGAAGAACAGCGAAAACTCCGTGTTCAAATGGTCGAAGAAATGGAGTCCGACAGAGCACTGGCATTCTGGAATGACGAGCCTTATTACTCAGGCGAGAACAATAGCCTGATTCAGAAGCATTACGACCGATGCCTCGAAAAGTCCAAAGCAGCCCGAATCATATGTGAAAAGGAGCACGCCAAGGGCATCATATGGGCTATCGACAACCTTGATGATGGAAAGCAGAAACAATGGGTCTACCCCATTGCAGACCTCTTCCCCACTAAAGCCATAGCGTTTGAGGGAACCCAGCTCGAGGAGCCGAATAACCCCGATTTATTCCTCTGGAGCCGCTATGGGGATATCTACGAGCTTCCAAATGATATTAACAGCCACTTCCAACACGTCAATCATAGCGAGCTGGAAAATGGGTCCTCAAATCTTGCCATGAAACACCTGCTTGATTAATGGTAAAAAATTGCCCCGTGTTTACCATGCAATACACGGGGCAATTTTATTGAGCAAGCTTGCCCTTTACCTCAGTAGTCGAAATTCCAGGAGTTCGATTCAAGTAGACAACATCGCAAATATCTCTCAATGATTCAAAGCGAGGGTCGCCGGCCCAATCTCCTCCCATGCACACAACATCAGCGTGATACATCTTTATATCCCGAGGCTTTTGATCCCAATTGTCTTCTGGAATTACCAAGTCAACATAACGCAGCGCTTCAAGCATCTCACGTCGCACATCATAGGAATAAAAACTCTTTTTCCCTTTTAGAGCATTGAATTCATCAGTTGAGAGCCCAACGATAAGATAGTCGCCGAGCTTAGATGCCTGTTGAAGAAGGCGAATGTGACCATAATGAAGCAGATCAAACGTTCCGTACGTAAGTACTCGTTTTAAGGAATGGCGATCGTCTGCACCAGATAAACCGGTCTCAAGAAGATCGGAATTTGCCTCAATACGAACAGACGAAAATGTGCCCATCAGCAACTCCATAAAAGAAGAGCCGTCGGTTTGACGGCTCGATAAATACAGGTGCTCCATGGCGGATTCGAACCGTCGACCTTGGGATTAGAAGTCCCCTGCTCTATCCAACTGAGCTAATGGAGCATAGAGTCATGCGAATACGCCAGAAGCGTGTTTACACAACGCATAAATTATAACCTACTTAAACTGGTCGTGGTACGCCTTGCACACCTCATCGACAGGACCATCCATGCGCAGGTCGCCCTTCTCGATCCAAACCGCACGCTGGCAAATACGTTCAACCTGCTCCATGGAGTGAGAAACAAACAACACCGTAACGTCGCCGCTCTCAATAAAATGCTGAATGCGACGCTCGCACTTCTGCTGGAAGAACACGTCGCCAACAGAAAGCGTCTCATCAACAATAAGGATATCGGGCTCGGTAATGGTAGCGATAGCAAAGGCGATGCGCGCGACCATGCCCGACGAGAAGTTCTTAAGCGGCATGTCGACAAAGTCTTTAAGCTCAGCGAACTCGATAATATCGTCAAAGCTCGCATCGATAAATTCCTTGGTATAACCGAGCAGCGCACCGTTAAGGTAGATGTTCTCACGCGCTGTAAGCTCGGGATCAAAGCCGGCGCCCAGCTCGATAAGCGGGGCAATATTGCCGTGAACCTTAACCTCGCCCTTGCTGGGCTCCAGGACGCCAGCGATAATCTTAAGCATCGTAGACTTGCCAGAACCGTTAGTACCAACCAGACCGACAACCTCGCCGCGGTGAACTTCAAAAGAGATGTGCTTAAGCGCGCGGAACTCCTCAAAGAAGAGCTCGTGCTTAGCAAGCTTAATAAAGTATTCCTTAAGGTTCGTTAAAGACTCAGATGCCATATTGAAGATCATGGTGACGTCTTCAACCTCAACAGCAAGAGGCTGCTTGCTGTAATCAACCGTAGTCGCAGACATAACAGCTCTCCTTAAATGTAGAGAATAAACTTGTGCTCGGTCTTGTGGAACACAGCGTAGCCAACAACCAGGGCGATAACTGCCCAGATCACGCAAAGTCCCAGCGTAAGCATGGAAGGCGTCGTGTTAAAGAGAAAAATATCGCGCATGAACTGCAGGTAGTTGTACATGGGATTCACAACAACCAGCACCTGAATCCAATGGGCCATCTGGCTAATGTAATCGGTGGTCCAGAAGATAGGCGTCAGGTACATCCATGCGGTGATAACGACGGTCCACAGGTGCATAACATCGCGGAAGAATACGGCAAGCGCCGAGAGCATCATGCCCAAGCCCATGCAAAAGCACATAAGCAAAAACAGGCAAACCGGCAGCAAGATTAAATGCCAGGTAGGAAGAACATGGAACCACAGCATAACCAGCGCGACGGCAACCAGAGAGAAGGCAAAGTTAACGAGCGAGAATAGCACCTTCTGAACCGGGAACACCCAGCGGTGCACCTTAACCTTTTTAAGCAAGGACGACGCCGCGATGATGGACATGAGCGCCTGGTTCGTCGACTCGGACATAACCGAGAACGTAATGTTACCGACGATTAGGTACAGCGGATACATCTCAGGCGTAATGGAGCCATTGCGGCTCTGACCAAAAATGGTCGAAAACACAATGGACATGACGACCATCATAAGAAGCGGATTGAGCACCGACCACGCAACACCCAAAACGCTGCGACGATACTTAATCTTAAAATCCTTAGTGACAAGCTGCCTCAGGATGTATTTGTCTTTTTCGAAATCATTTTTAGCGTGAGAGGCCGGCTTAGCCACCGCTTTCTGACTATCTACGCTGTCAGTCACGGACCAACTCCTTGTCTCGTAATACATAACAGTGGAAAGTATAGCCTTCAAACGCGGCAACTAACCCAGCGATCCAAATCTGGAAAAGTACCCCATAGCAATTACAGGCACCAGCCGACAGGTATACTAGCAACCTGCTAATAACTTATGGGGGCATTCATCTTGGACTATACAGACACAGCGGTCATCATTCCCTGCTACAACGAGGCCGTCACCATCGGCAAGGTCATCGACGACTTCCACCGCGAGCTCCCCGGGGCCACGGTCTACGTCTACGACAACAACTCGACCGACGGCACGTCCCGAATCGCGCGCGAGCATGGCGCCACCGTGCGCCTCGAGCCGCGCCAGGGCAAGGGCAACGTCTGCCGCCAGATGTTCCGCGACATCGACGCTGCCTGCTACCTCATGGTCGACGGCGACGACACCTACCCCGCCGAATCGGCCCGCGCGCTCTGCGACCCTATCATCGCGAGCGAGGCGGACATGACCGTGGGCGATCGCCTGTCCAACGGCACCTACGCCGAGGAGAACAAGCGCGCCTTCCACGGATTCGGCAACGACCTGGTCCGCTCCATGATCAAGTGGATCTACGGCTACAGCTTTGAGGACGTCATGACGGGCTACCGCGCCATGAGCCAGCCGTTCGTCAAGACGTTCCCCGTTCTGAGCGAGGGCTTCCAGATCGAGACCGAGCTCTCCATCCACGCCGTCGATCACCGTTGGCGAATTAAGGACGTTCCGGTGGAGTACCGGGACCGCCCCGCTGGCTCAGTGTCCAAGCTCGACACGGTCGGCGACGGCATCAAGGTCATCGCCATGATCGGCACGCTCTTCAAGGACTACCGACCGCTCAAATTCTTCAGCCTCATCGCCCTGATCTTCGCCGCTATCGGCCTCGCACTCGGCATCCCCATCATCGTAGAGTATTTCCACACCGGGCTGGTTCCCCGCTTCCCAACTGCCATGCTCGCCGCGTGTTTCATGTTCCTGTGCGGCCTCAGTCTGGCAACGGGCTTTATCCTCGACTCGGTCGCCAAGGTCGAAAAGAAACAATGGGAGCTTCAGGTATACAAAACGCGCAATTCAATAGGTGAGTAGGCTTCAATGAACACTAATAAGCGCCTTACAAACTGGGATCTTCTAAGAGCCCTCTCAATGTTTTTAGTTGTTGTTGTTCACATCGCACCGCAACTGGGCAGTTTTCGCGGCATTAACGCTGGCGTGATAGTAGGCACAGGCGCCATTATTTGCGACCCGATATTCTTCTGCCTGTCGGGCTATTTCGCACTGAAACCTCTAAAGAAAAGCTACAAGGACTATCTCTTTGGAAAAGCCCTGTCGTTGCTGCTACCCATCTTTGTGTATGCTGGGCTTCTGTACACCTATAAAGTAGTGACTGGCTCACTTCAGGATAGCAACTACATCCGATACACCAGTAGCCTTGTCCAAGGTGGCTGGTGGTTTATCCCAGCGCTCATTCCGTGCATTTTGGTAGCACCTGTATTGTCCAAAATGTTTGACGCTCTCAACGACAGAACCTGCAAAACTGTCCTGTTCGTAACCTTAGGAATCTATGCATGGGGTGGACTGTCATCCGCTGCGTACTCTTTGCTCTTCAACTCTCAGCATGTCACCCTTGCGGCAGCCGTAAGCATGCTTCAAAGCATGGTTCCCAGATCGTTGCTTGGAGGAACTTATTTCACGTTCTTTTGCATGGGTTATTTCATCAAACGTGTTACCCCGTTGCTGGACACGCGTGATACCCACTTTATTATGGCGTCAGGCGCATTTTTCTTCTTCATTGACATTGCTAGCGCATATTTTGGACTTGATCGATCTGACCCAAGTTTCAACTGGATGATTGTTACCGTCGCCATATTTATCGCGTTTGATGGAATTAAGCTCCAATCGAAATCGCTTTCTAAGCTTATCGAATGGGCCGCAAAAAGGTCCTATTCCATTTATCTCCTACAATACGAAACGATTGAATTTGCCATCGGCGTCATCTATATAGGCGCATTACACAGTGGCTACGCGACGCTAGCATGGCCGTTAAGGCTGATCACTTGGATATCAGCGACAGCGCTGGCATATGGTACGGCGCTGACAATAGCCTCGATCGTCGACGCGTTCGTCATTGAGCCCATTCAGACAAAGCTTAAACAGCACCGCCTGAAAACCACAGGATAGATCGTTTCAACAGCGAACAGATTTTCATACCAATTTGCATGATAAAGAGACGGCTAAGATCAATATCCTAGCCGTCTCTCTTATAAAACTCTAAATTCGGCAATTCGCGAACAGCACTGCAGCTGTAAACAAATTAAGAGCGAGTCTTAAGCGCCTCAACCGCCTCGGAAATGGATGGCGCATCTTCAAATAAATCGTTCTGTATTTCCTTCGCAGGCGAGACGCCGCAGGCGGCGAGTAGCGAAGATTTAGCGCGATCGATAAACATAAACACCGCCGCTTTATAACCCTTTAGCTCGGCAACAAACGAATAAATGCTTGATGCGCCAAACGAAGACGGGCCATCATGATCAAGAAGCTGCTGATAAAACTTCAAGATTCTATCGCCCGACAACATTTGGGCAATCTCGTCAATCGTCAAATGCTTGGACAAAATGCGCTGTAGCTCGCTTAGGAGTTCTTTGCGGTCTTCCTGATCTTCAAGATCAAGAACATCAAAAATGAGAAAGTCTGAAACAAAGAGCAGCATGGAACGGCCGGACTCTCCTTCGAATCTCCCCTGCTTGGCCCAATCCGCCATGATTCGATCAACCACTTGCAAATGCTTCTGCAGGCGCAGTTTCTCATCCTGCGCCATCACGCACATCGCAGAGTCCTTGCGAGATAAGCGGTATTCGTAAAGTGAATCAGAAAGAAGCTTTGTGCGAGAAGACCTTCCAAGCGTAGCGAACGAAAACACCTGGTCCTCGCCAAGAGTCAATCCGACAGGAAAATAGAGCTCATTGTCGAGCAAGAAGGAAAGGCGATAAGCTCCATTCCAGGGGAACGGCCTAGTCTTAGCATAAAAGACGAGCTTATCGCTGTAGCCGAAATACTCTTCATCATCTAATGACAACGTCGACGTAAGCCACGGATTGGAAAGCTCGATCGGAAAGGGATCGGCGGAGAACTTTAAGATATCCACTTGGCTGTCATTGTCGAAGGCCTGGCGAACGACATCACAGGCATTAGGCTTAAGCAAGTCATCGGCATCGACAAAAAGGATAATCTCACCACGAGCCTTATCGATACCAAAGTTTCTAGCAGCGGAAACTCCCCGGTTAACTTCGTGATAGATAGCAAATCGAGAATCGCGAGCGGCATACAAGTCGAGCAGCTCGCCCGAACCATCTGTGGATCCATCATCAACACAGATAATCTCGATATTGTTGTATGACTGAGCCGCAATCGAGTCGAGGGTATCCAGTAAGTAGCCGCCGACGTTATAAACAGGGACAACGATCGACAGCAACGGGCAATATGAAGAAGACATATTAACGACGAAGCTTTCTCTTCATCATACGAACCACCATAGAAAAGCCGCCAGCCGCAAAGTACTCGCGAATCGTATTGAATTTACCGGACCCCATAAGTGAATACTGGACCGCGAGAAGATCCGCATTCTCAGCAAAGTCCTTAGCACGAGCAAACTCAACAGGATTAAACCCATAACGATCAAACGGAGCCTCGGCACAAATAATGTTATTCGACTGCAGCTCTTCGGCCATTTCAGACGAAAAGACGGCGATGAAATCACGACGGAGTTCAGGAGCCAACCTATTAAGATTCCAATCGTAGTTATAGAACTTTACCTTTGCGCGAATGGGATCCAGCGCCGGTTTAAGATCAGGGCGGTCCTCATTAAGGAAGCGTGTCATCTCATGATGCTCATCGCAAACACAAAATACCTTGCCCGGATTATTCACCGACGAGTGTTCATTGTCCTGGCGATAGTGCAAAAACGCCTTTCCCGAATACATTGCGCGCCGCGCACAGGCAAGGACCTTAAAAGTGAAGCTCGTGTCCTGGAAGGAAGCTCCTGGAGTAGGAAGAAACGAGATGTTATTGGAAGCCAAAAAGTCTTTCCGGTACAGCGCAGACCAGATGGACGGCTTGGCCCAGAAGGCGTCAGGCGCATCGATGGGCCTATGAACGCCCATGCCGATCAGCTCTTGACTCATCGCAGGAAAATAGGCGTCATGACGATTAAGCCTGGAACTATCGCAAGACGACCAATAGAGCCAGAAATTGCATTTAAACAGATCGAGCGCGTTGTCCTCAGCTTGCTGAACCATAAACTCAAGGGCATCGGCATCCAGGAAATCATCAGACTCGAGAATGGCGATGTACTTACCGCGCGAGATCTCAAGACCGCGATTCATTGAGTCACCGTAGCCGGAATTTGGTTTATCGATAATAACAAAGCGAGAATCTTCGGACGCATATTTATTCATAATCTCAAACGAGGAGTCCGTGGAGCCATCGTTAATGCAGATGATTTCAATATCATTGAGCGTCTGATTCTGCAGAGAGCTGAGGCACTCGTCGAGATATTTCTCGACATTACAGATGGGCACGAGAACCGATACAAGTGGCTGGTTTTGCGACACAATGACTCCTATGCAAGCATGACACATATGATATGCAACTCAAATGAATCGATTATAACAAATGGCCTCGAACGAGACCGAATCCCCAAAGACTGCACCCAGCAAACAAGGAGACCGTAAGCTAAACTCAATACAAGCAGTTAAACATCTATTGAAATGCCCACGTTAACGGCGTGAACGGACAAGGACGTTGAAATAATCTCGACCCCCGATAAGGAGTATTCAGTGAAAAAAAGATATCCCGAGTTTGATGTCGCAAAAGCAATAGCACTTGCCGGTGTCATCATTGGCCACTCAACATATCTGGGGACACCAGACCGGCTTGCCTCCGTTTTCTACTCATTTGATATGCCTCTGTTCTTTATTGTCAGCGGTTTCTTTAGCAAGCCCGAGGCTAAACTCACACCCGACTACGTTAGAAAGAATGCCAAATCGCTTCTGATGCCTTATCTGATTACTTGTATAGGCGTTATTGGATGCTCATTCCTAGGGGCAATCTTAACGGGGAAGACTAACCCGGCAGAGATAGCAAACCACTGGTTTATGGCAGGTCTTTACGGATGCGGAGGAATCACACCCGCAACCCCGGCGTTCGTATCCGCCATTGGTGCCCTTTGGTATCTCTTCGCGCTGTTCTTTGGCAAAATGCTCCTGGCAGTCGTAAACCAATTTCGACATCCCGCAATTTTAGTTCTGGGCCTCTTCTTCTGCGGCAACGTTTTGGCCCAAATCATTTGGCTTCCCTGGAGTATCCTTCAGGCCTTGAGTGCAACGCTCTTTTTGTACATTGGACAGATTATTAAAAAGCATGCCCTGCTTGAAGAGAACTCGATTGAGCCCATCTGCTGGTTATTCATGGCGGGAATCTGGGGCTACTCAGCCCTACGCTTTGGAAAGCTCTACATGGTAACAAACACCTACGTTAACGGGACACAGGATGTCATCGGAGGCGTTTTTGGCTCATTGGTAATACTCAAGCTATGTCAAACGGCTTGTAAGCATATTCCAAGCGTCACGAAACCCATTGCCTGGATCGGAAAGTACACACTCCCGCTCTTCTGCATGCACCTTATTGAGTTGAATGTGTTTCCCTATCAACACGTTTCTGGAATCGTCGAGAGCCTTCCACTAACGCCGTGGATCGGATATCTGATTGTCCGTTTCGCTATCATTGCACTACTCACGAGCATCCTATACATGCTTCCACGCCCGATTTCAAAATGGTATTTCCAGTCAAGACAAAAGAGTCAAGCAAGACGATAAAACCCAAATACCCCCGAATTGAGGACAGCGCCTCTATTCAATTGAGTAGAGGCGCATATCTTTCTCGCTTAAAACAAGTGAGAAGCCGGGGGTGGAATCATCAATCGAATCAATGCCCGTCCAGCCAGACTTGTGATAGCCAGGCATATCTACGCCCTCACGGCCGTTCTCGCCATAATCCAGAACAAGAAGATACTTACCACCAGACTGTTTAACGTCACGCGCAATCAGCGAATCATATGAAATGCGGTCGAGTCCATGGCGGATTTGCTTGCTGACCGTTGTCTCGTCCTTGCCAAAAGAGCCGAATTTTCGATACATAAGATTAAGGTCGTTTGTGGCATATCCGTAGACACTGCCGTCAAAGGGATTGTTGATAATCAGCTCATCACCGGCTATTTGCTTGACCTCGCCAAGAAACGCCAACTCATCGGACGTCAGATTATTATCGACATCATAAATGCTGTACGTGTAATTAAGTACGCTTTTAGTAAATCCGACCGGGGAATAGTTGTTAATGGACGGGTTGACACTTTCGGGCCAAAACAAGCCGCAGACAATCAGGACGATGCAGAGCGCCTGGGGGAGATACCTAGCAGAACGGTCCATCCCAACAGAAACGGAAAATGCGCTCTGAACTTTTCTCAAGATAAAGTCGAGACCAAGCGTCGAAAGCGGAATGCTAAACAGCGCGGTCATCCCAGCTACACGATATTGATCCGTATACCAAAAGCCCGTAAGAAAATGTCTGATAAAGCCTTCCTGAGTAGCATCGACAACAAACAGCATTATCGAAAAAAGGTATACAAAGAAATAGCCTCGGTAGGACCTGTTGCCCAGCGCGCAAAAGCTACCAAGAACGACCAGGCACGCAAGAAGAATACACGACGTACTTTCGTTAAAGGAGAACGAGAATGCCCTCCATAAAGCATCAAAGATGTAAGTGAATGAAGGCCAGTGAAAGTTGATGACTCCCTGCAAAAAACTTGCTTTCGTCATTAAAAACCAGATGACAGCAACAGCCAAAAGCACAATGCCGCGTGACGCATAATAGGCAAACTTAACCGAGATCGATTGGATGCGAAGCAGCTGGCGTTCAAATAGGCCCCCCAAGCAAAGAACAATCGAAGGCACTAAAAGAATACCGAGCGTGAATAACGCATTCGGCTGCAAGGACACGAGAGACGCCAAACCAAAGAGCATGGCAACCAAGACGGGACGATCAGTCAAACAAACAGAACGACGCTCATCAAAGCCCTGCATAAACCAAATAAAAACGGAGGCAACAGCAGGAACAGTACAGAACGCTGCGAAATTAGGGTAAACGGGGCCCCAATAAAGCAGAGTCCAAGGAAAAGCAATCGCAGCAAGCGTAACAACCGCGGCGCAAATACCCTTTTGCACATCGCCCTTGGTAAGAACTGCAATTAAAGACTGGACACCTAAAGGCAATACGAAAGCAACGAACACAAAGTTAGTGAGATTAATTGACGCCATGACAGAAATATCAAAAGCACGCGCAACCAAAGCGGCAACAATATGCCAAGCGGCGGGATAAAAACCAGCACTTGCATTAGGGCTGAACACTTTGGAACCAGCCTCGAGATAGGACCCAATAGATAGAATCGAATAACTAGAAGCATGCTTCATACTCTGGACAACACTCAAATGAAACGAATTGTCATATACCTGAAGAAAGTTATCTGGCAAGCCAATACCGCGAACAAAAAGATAAACCGTCACAGGAACGGACAAGGCAAGGGTACACAGGTATGGCAGTAGAGAAACGATATCGGTGTCAAAAAAAGCGCTTCGTCCGTGAAATCGAAAAAAGCACGCCACGCCACTGACCGCAGCAAAAAGGAACAACGAAATCAATAAAGCAAAATAGCCCTCGGCAACACCAATAAACCAGAGAGCGATGCCCATAAAGACCAAAAAGAAGACAGTGACTGCAGGACCAAAGGAAAGAGATTGTTTAAAGGGAACACCAAATGCCCGAGAAGCCAACATGCCTGGCAAAATCAAAACAACGGCGACAACAAAAGCCTCGCCGAATAACATCGACCAACCCATGAAATACCTCACGAACGAAGTGAATAAACAATTTGTAAACTAATTCTATTTCAAATGGACAACGCCCGAGAGATCATATGCTACACAAAGCAAAACAGCCATAAAGAGAAGCAAAAAGGATGAATGAGATGCCAAGACACTAAGAGGGTCTTGGCAAAAATTAAGACACTTTAAGATACTCAATATAGTATCGAATAAACCAAACTGCTTCATTTCCTCTTTGCATCAAGCGCCGCAGCCTGAACTAACGAATTAAGTCGCTCTTCCTGCTTTGACAGTCGTAACGAAATTCTGAAATCACGAACCACCAGGACTGCTACAACATATAGAAAGACAAGATTTGATTCAGACATAAATCCCAACAAGTTTGAAAAAAATGAGGCAATTTCCGGGAAAACGCCAAGCACCACGAAGCTCGTGCTAAATAAAAGCCAAAAAACAGAATCCAAAACCTGCATTCTGCATCTTTTGAGGTTGTGTACAACGAAAATAAAAACAATCACAGCGCAGGCAACAAGAAACACGCGCAAGGAAGTTGACATGCAATCACCTAAACCATTGAACAATAAGAAGCGTGACAAATACTCGAACCATGTATTGAATCGACCTAATTGGATTTAAATAGCTCTCTCCACCCTGCCGCTCGCGCATGGATACCTGTATTTCCGATACCTTATAACCTTGCTTGATAAAGAAGGCGATGGACTCGGGTTCAGGATTGAGCGTATCGTTGCAGGAATATTCTTTTAAAACGTCTCGATTGAAAAGTCGAAATCCAGACGTAGGATCGCTAATCCTTTTACCAGTTAACATTTTAATAAGGAAAGTAATCATTCTCGAACCAAACATGCGCATTGACATATCTTTACGCATCGACAAAAAACGAGAACCAATTACTATGTCAGCGTTGTCAAATTGAGCTTTCGATACAAGCTCCGAAATATACTCAGGCCGATGTTGTCCATCCGCATCGAATTGAACCATGTAGTCGTAATCATTCTCCAGCGCATAACAAGCTGCCGTTTGAAATCCAACCGTCAAGCCGCAGTTAATTAGCATATTAATAACATTGCATCCCAAATTCGTACAAAGCTCGAGAGTGCAATCTCGAGAGCCGTCGTTAATGACGACGAAGTCAAACTCCGGGGCCACTCTCTTTAGTTCAAGAATAGTGCCCTCTATGCATTCCTCTTCGTTATAAGCAGGAATCGCAACAAGAACTTTTGGCAAATTCGTCACGTACGAACCGTCCTTTAATATCAACATGATGCTTTACGGCATCATCTAGGTGATTCTTTATACATTCGATGAACAAGATAGATGATAACTCTTAGTACGATAGCAAATTTACGGCTGTTTGCACTCCTAACAGCATCCATATCAGTCTTCCGATACCATAGGCACTTTAATAAAACTCAAAATACAGCCAAGCCGTTGTCGACAAGAATTACAAGTGTGACAGCTCGCTCGCGGATTCCAGCCAGTAAAAATCAGATGCACGCTGGAGTAAAAGCTCCAACAAGCCCCCTAGTCTTAGCCTAACACAAAGAATGAATGGAATAGCCTTCGGTAGCGGACCTCGGTGGCCTCCTTGGCCGGGCGCCACCAGGACTCGTTGGCGACGTACCAGTCGATGGTCTGCCTCAGGCCCTCGGCGAAGTCGGTGTGCGCCGGCCTCCATCCGAGCTCGCGCTGGAGCTTCGTCGAGTCGATGGCGTAGCGGCGGTCGTGGCCGGGGCGGTCGGCGACCCAGTCGAAGTCCTCGGGGTCGCGGCCCATCGCCTCGAGGATCATGCGCAGGACCGTGATGTTGTCCCTCTCGCCGTCGGCGCCGATGAGGTAGGTCTCCCCCGTGCGGCCCTTGGTGAGGATGTCCCAGACGGCAGAGGAGTGGTCCTCGGTGTGGATCCAGTCGCGCACGTTCTCGCCGCGGCCGTAGAGCTTGGGGCGCACGCCGTCGACGATGTTGGTGATCTGCCTGGGGATGAACTTCTCCACGTGCTGGTAGGGGCCGTAGTTGTTGGAGCAGTTGGAGATCGTGGCGCGCAGGCCGTAGGTGCGGGTCCAGGCGCGCACGAGCATGTCGGAGGACGCCTTGGTCGAGCTGTAGGGGCTCGAGGGCTTATAGGGCGTCTCCTCGGTGAACTTCGCCGGGTCGTCGAGCGCCAGGTCGCCGTAGACCTCGTCGGTGGAGACGTGGTGGTAGCGGATTCCGTATTTCCGGACGGCCTCCAGCAGGCGGAAGGTGCCCTCGACGTTGGTGCGCAGGAAGGGCTCCGGGTCGGCGATGGAGTTGTCGTTGTGGCTCTCGGCGGCGTAGTGCACGATGGCGTCGTGGCCCGGCACCAACTCGTCGAGCAGCTCGGCGTCGCAGATGTCGCCCACGACGAGCTCCACGCGGTCGGAGGGCAGCCCGGCGATGTTCTCGGGGTTGCCGGCGTAGGTCAGCTTGTCCAGGACGGTAACATGTACGCCCGGGTGGTTGTCCACCACGTAGTGCACGAAGTTGCTGCCGATGAAGCCGCAGCCGCCCGTGACGATGATGTTCTTGAGAAGCAATGGTGACATGCGATCGTTTTACCCATTAGTTCCAGAAAGCACTTTTTCAACCAAAGACGCCGTCTTATCCCATGAACTCTCATTTTCAACCATGCGTCGACATAAACGAGACTGCTCAGCCAACTTATCAGGGTTTTTGACAAGCGAATAGATGGCCTGCTCAACATTATCGGAATCCATAGAGCTAATAATTGTTCCGAAATGCTCGTTTGGAAAAAGCTCTCGCGCCCCGCCCACATCCGTAACAACAGAAGGACACCCGCACGAAGAAGCCTCTAGCAAAGTTGTAGCAAAGCCCTCCGACCGTGTAGGGAGACACAGCAGATCGGACTGCTGAAGGAGTGAGGAGATGTCGGAAGATGAAAGCCGTCCAACCCATCTAAGCGATTCACCTTGAGCATCATCAACTTCTTTTGATAATGCACCATCACCCGCCAGAACAAAGACGACGCCAGCTTCGACAAGCCTATGGCTTCTCGAAGCCTCAAGAATGGCCTTGATACCTTTTTCAGGAATTAGCCGCCCTACAAAACAGACCAAGAAGGACTCAGCGCCTACACCAACCTCATTACGAAAGTCTCGTCCCGACGACATCTCTCTGAATGACTTAGCATCGATTGAGTTGGGGATAACTCCCTTTGCTGCAATACCAAAAGACCTAAGCCACTCAACACTCTTGCTCGAAACGCCATAATAGTCTGGATGGAACCGCTTGCCCAAGGCCGTTATTAGGCGCTCATATGTACGGACCAAGGGATCTATCACTGGATTACTGAATGAAAGATAAGCCGAACCATGATCAAGGACAACAGGCGTTATCCCCATGCTCTTTGCAAACCTAATGCCGTAAAGCGAGTGAATATAGAAACGAGCATTTACAAGAACGCCATCGAAGTGCTGGCGCTCAATATGCTTCCACAATTTACGTGATAAAGCATTTAACTTAGGAACGGGAAAGCGTCCCGAAAAAAAGGGAAAACAGGGCAGGCGAAGAACCCACACTCCATCTTCATCTGTAATACCGGCACCTAAACCATTTGTATCGTTCGTAACCACCAGCACCTCATCGCCACGATCAACCAGTGCGTGTGCCAAACCGTAGGTGAAGTTTTCAATGCCGCCCATATGAGGTGGATACAGCGCAGAAAATAAAACAAAGCTACCGGCCATGCAAAACCAATCAAATCTCAAGCGATTAAAAACTGTGGACAAGGTTGAAAGACTCAGCCTATTCAAGTTCTTCTTAAATTACAAACTATAATACATTCGATAAATAATTGATTATTTAAGGAGCCCCATGAAACGCCTAGCTGCAGACCAGATTAAACAAATTGAATACGAAATATTGATCGAATTCGACCGCATTTGTAAAGACAACGGCCTCACTTATTGTTTAGCATACGGCACTGCCCTTGGAGCCGAACGGCACAATGGCTTTATTCCTTGGGATGATGATATCGATGTACACATGCCTAGAAAAGATTACGAGCGCCTCTTTGATCTGTTTTCTGAAGGACTAAAATCAAGCTGTGATCTTGTTTCATATAGAGACGATTCATCTATCTATCAGTTTGCTAAGCTTGTCGATAAAAAAACGACAGCATACGAAACATTTGTTGGCCCTAGCCGTTCCATTGGACTCTGGATTGACATTTTTCCTCTTGAACCACTGGACTCAATAAACGATAAAAAACTGAAGAAGACGCTTAAACTGAATAGTTTTTATAACTTATGGCGCAATTTCGCCGTTGCCGACACCAATACGGGCTCAACGCGAATGATCGTGCTGATTAAAAAACTCGTCTGCCCCTTTGCAAAGCATCTTAACGTTAAAAAAATGAACGAAAAGCTCGATGCCATTGCACGGGACTTTTCAACCCATAACTCCGAAATGTCGCCCTATCTCATTGACTGCATCGGAGGAGGAATTATTTATAAACGCAGCTCTATATTCCCCGCAAAACCAGGAATATTTGAAGGCAGAGCATTTCCATGCCCCGCAAACCCTGACGACTACCTTGCGACGGTATACGGCAACTGGAAGCAGGTGCCGCCTGAGGATAAGCGAGCCGTCCATTTTCCCAATGCTTTTCTAAAAGACGAGGAGTAGATGTGACCGACACTGTCCAACCACTATCTCTAAAGAAAAATATGCTTTGGAACTCATTGGGGTCGATGTTCTACCTTGGCTGTCAGTGGCTTATTACGGTTCTTGTAGTAAGACTGTCAACGAGCTTTGATGCTGCAGGGCTTTTTTCACTAGCGACGTCTATCGTAAATACGTTCGGAACTTTTGCAAACTATAAAATTGGCACATACCAAGTCTCCGATATTAATCGACAGTATTCTTTTTCCGAATATATGGGGTTCAGGGCGTTCACTCTAGCCCTAGCCTTCATCGCATGCCTAATCTATGCAGTCATAACATGCCCCGCTTACTCAATAGCGACAGTAATTATTTACTACATCTATAAAGCTGTTGGCCTAATAATTGATATCTTGCACGGAGAAAACCAGCTCAATCGTCGTATGGACTACATTGGCAAGTCTTTCATCCTGCAAGGCTCTGTTTCCGTTGGAGCTTTTATAGTTGTATTTATTGCCACTCAAAATCTAAACCTGGCAATAATCGGAATGACCCTAGGTGTAACACTCGTTCTCCTGTTTTTCGATCGAAAAAAAACATCTCAATTTCAAGATTTTCGCGCGCGTATTGGAATAGTTAAGGCACTAAATCTCCTTAAAACCTCTCTGCCTGCCGTCATTGCATCAGTGGCTGCGAGCGCGCTATTTACGATTCCCAAGCAATACTTGCTAAGCGTCTCCGGCGATGCAGCTTTGGGAATCTATTCCTCAATTGCAGCCCCCGCCCTCATCGTCCAAATGGGAGCACAGTACCTATACGTACCACTATTGGATATTTTTCCAAAGAAATACTTCAATGAGGGTCGCAAGGCTTTCGACAATCTTCTTGTTCGAACAGTAATTTCCATCTTAACCGTAGCCGCACTGTGTTGCATTGCCCTATTGTTCTTAGGCAAACCGCTACTCATGCTGGTATTTGGAAATACCATCGAACCATACGTTTACTTACTACAGCCTGTTCTTATTTCAACAATAATGACAGCATTTCTTTGGTTTTTCAGCGATCTTCTCATTACTATTAGAGATTTCAAGGCCAACCTTATTGGTAATCTGATTGCCTTCATTTCCGTTATCCCCTTATCAGTATTTTGCATAAACAACTGGGGCATGAATGGAGTAAGCATCGCAGGAGCAGTTTCATGTGGTTTAGGCGTTTGTTACTTGTTCTACGCGCTAAAAAGAAACGAAACAACCCAAGAAATCCCAAACGAAACTATAGAGGAATAGATTCCAATGAAGTCAACCGCAGAACCAATCCGAGTATTACAAGTTATAGGTGCAATGGACCGTGGCGGAGCCGAAACGCTGGTCATGAACCTTTACCGCAATATCGATAGAGGTAGAATTCAATTCGACTTTCTAGTCAACGAAAAACGGGAATGCGATTTCGACTCAGAAATCAAGGAACTTGGCGGCAGGATTTACTACATTCCTAGATACAAAATCTTCAATTATTTTCACTACAAAGCGGAATGTAGGAAGTTTTTTTCAAATCATCACTACAGCATTGTTCATGGACATATAGGACTGCCCGCTGCAATCTACCTTAATATCGCCAAACACAATGGCGCTTTCACGATTGCTCACAGCCATAGAGCTAACTTTCCGTTAAATCCATCTGAGCTAGCATTTAGAATTTGCTCCAGCTCTGTCCGAAACGTTGCAGACTATTTTATTGCCTGTTCCGAACATGCTGGTATCGATCGTTTTGGAAACGCAATTACGCATGGCCCAAATTATGCAGTGCTCAAAAACGGAGTTGATTTAAATAAAATGCACTACGACCAAGCTGCAAGAGCTTTAATACGAAATGAGCTAAACATCCCCTTAAACGCACCTGTATTTGGTCACGTTGGTCGTCTTACCGAGATAAAGAACCACAGATTCTTGCTTGATGTATTTAGTGAAATTCTCAAAAGGCAGCCGGAATCAATACTATTGCTCTGCGGTCGTGGAGAATTGGAAAAACAGCTCAAATTTCAAGCTCAGAAACTCGGAATTGACCAATCGGTACAATTTCTCGGAGTAAGAGATGACATACCCAAAGTTTTAAGCGCGGTTGATGTATTCCTGTTCCCTTCCCTCTCGGAAGGACTTGGATTAGCGGTAGTAGAAGCTCAGTCTTCAGGCTTGCCATGCATAGTATCAACTGGAGTTCCCGATTCGGTTAAAATACGCGAGCAAACAGAGTTTCTTGATCTATCCCTTGGAGCAAATAAATGGGCATCCGAAGCAATCAAAGCTCTGAGTGAGTGCGACGCTTCAACAAGGGATAAGGCTTTCATAAATGCCCAAGTTGCCGGTTTTGATATTAAGGATTCCGCGAATTGGTTATGCAAGCTTTATCTTAGCCATTACCGCCCTAGCTGAGTCCTAGCCCATTTCGACACCACCTGTATTGCAGGCCGGCACCGCCGTCCACCTGGCAGGATATTACCATTCAATACCGCCATCAAACGTCCTGGTACCGTCAAGAATCTTGCGCACTTTTCCGACAGCCTCATAAGCCCGCCGTCCG
>OFDA01000045.1_pt1 | contig 139322 bp, 100 predicted proteins | sample 1520921 | NCBI WGS metagenome assembly OFDA01 (sample SAMEA2699028, study PRJEB24076) | metagenome
TAAGACTCTTTGCGCCGATGGTACTGCACTTTTGTGGGTGTGGGAGAGTAGGTCGCCGCCGCTTTATTATTCAGTAGCCCCGGCTCCGCCGGGGCTATTTTTGTTTAACAAGCTACTCTGCTTGACGGGTAGCACGCCCGATAGAAGAAACTCTGAGCAGAGAAGAATAGGGAAGAGGATTATCCCCTCCCTAACGTCCGCGGTTGAAACCTCTCGAAACCTAGGGAGGGCGCGGATCCGCATCGCTACAGGTGCACGAAAGCCGCCCTCTATACTAGAATGGTATGGCTTATATTGGGCATTAAAGACGGGCCGAACGCCCCTCCATAGAGTTGATGCCTCAGGCAGCGGACCGTCCGGACCGACTGCATTCACGACCCGCCACGAGCGGATACCTCCCAAGGAGATTCATGTCTGAGACCCCCCGCCACGAGTCTAACGGCTCCGGCCCCCGCCAGCACCGCAAGAACAACGGCGGTAAGGATTTCCGCTCTAAGAAGGGCGGCAAGAATTTCGGCGGTAAGGGCGGTTTCAAGCATAACGATCGCGGGGGCAAGAAGTTTGACGGTCGTCGCTCCGATTCGCGTTCGAAGGCGCTCCGCTCCAACGGACCTGAGAGCGATGCACCTCGTGAAGAGGTACGTAGCATCGGAGGTCGTGCAGGCTACCGCCCTGCTAAGCCCAAAGCACCCGAGATTGATAGCGATGTGACCGGCCGTGAGCTGGATGGCGCAACCTACCGCCAGCTACATGCTCTAGAACCTCGTAATGCTGAGACCGTCGCCAAGCATCTGGTGATGGCGGGCCGCTACCTTGATATTGATCCCGAATTTGCGCTGGCACACGCCGCAGCAGCCTCCCGTAGCGCCGGTCGTATTGCGGCCGTGCGTGAAGCCGTGGGCGTAGCTGCATACGTGGCAGAGGACTACGAGCTGGCCCTGCGTGAGCTACGCACTCACCGTCGTATCAGTGGTTCTGAGGACCACCTCGCGCTACTGGTGGACTGCGAGCGTGCGCTGGGACGCCTGCCCAAGGCCCAGGAAATGATTGCCGAATTCAAACGGGAAGAGTTGCCCGCTGAGGTGCGCGTGGAGCTGGCTATTGTCGAGTCTGGCATCCTGACCGATCAGGGTAAGAAGAGCCAGGCCGTGGCCGCCCTGCAGATTCCGCAGCTGAACCCCAAACGCGCCTTCGAATATAGCCCGCGTCTCTTTAGCGCTTATGCTGATGCTCTCGCTAACGCCGGTCGCGAGCAGGAAGCCGAGCGTTGGGCCCGCCTGTCTGTCGTGGCTGAGGCTGCGCTGGGGCAGGGTAACTTTGCGGAGCCCGAGATTTTCGATATCTTCGGTGAGGCAGACCTCTTCGAGAAGGAAGAGAAGCTCGCGGAGCATCCGGCCAAGACGGCTGAAGAAGAGATCTCTGAGAAGACAGAAGTAGCTGACTCCGAAGAAAACACTTCCGAGAACTCTGCTACGGAAGCATCTGGAGAGCCTGAAGCCGAGGAAAACGCCCAGGCTGACGCAGAATAAAGCTTATACGTGCTAAACCGCCGGACGCGGCTCTACGCGAGCTTGCATCCGGCGGTTTGCGCTACAGTGGAGCGGACGTCGTCCGAATCGGAGCCTACCCGTGACGAATGGTAGGCTCGGGTAGTGAGGAACGGGTACGATAGAGGAAATACTAGCCGCTTAGACCCCGGAAGAGGTTCTCATGACCACGACCGCACTCCTTGCCCACTACGACGCACTCCTCTCAGACCTGGACGGCGTTGTCTATGCCGGCCCTTTCGCCATCGAGGGAGCTCCCGAAGCTCTCAACCGTGCTGAGGAAGAGCTCAACGTACCGGTTATTTTCGTGACTAATAATGCCTCACGCTCGGTGGAATCCGTTGCGGAACACCTGCGCAACCTTGGCGTGCACACCCGTGCTGAACGTATCGTGAGCTCCGCGCAGGCTGGTGCCAAGCTTCTCGCACAGCAGATTCCCGCAGGCTCCAATGTGCTGATTACCGGTACCGAGGCCCTCGCCGACTGTGTGCGCGACGCAGGCTTGGAACCCGTTCGCACCGAAGCCGAGGGGCCTATAGCCCTTATCCAAGGCTTTGACCCAAAGATGGGCTGGGAGGATCTGGCAGAAGCCTCCTACACCCTGGCAAACCCCGAAGTGCTATGGGTGGCCACCAACACCGACCAGACCATCCCCAAGGAACGTGGCCAGGCCCCCGGCAACGGAACCCTCGTTGCAGCCGTGGCAATCGCCTCGCGCCGTACCCCGCTCGTTGCGGGCAAGCCCGAAGCCCCCATCTTCCACACCGCAGCACAGGCCTTGAACTCCGAGCGTCCCGTCATCGTGGGTGACCGCCTGGACACCGATATTCTCGGCGCTAATAACGCGCAGATGGACGGCGCGCTCGTGCTCACCGGCGTGCAGACCTACCGTGACGTTATTGAAGCCGTACCCGAACAGCGCCCGACCTACGTGCTACGCACCCTGGACGACTTCTTCGCACCCTACCCCGAGATTGAGGTGCTCTTCGAAGGCTACGAGGTGATTGCAACCGGCCCCACCTGGCAGGCACGGGTACGAGGCGAGAACCTAACCCTTACCGGCCCCGAAGACCTTGACGAAGGTACCTTCGCCGGAAGCGAGAGCGAAGCAGAAGCTTGGCGCGTTGCCTATGCTGCATGGTGGGCAGCTAACCCCGAGCAAGCAGCCGTGCCCGTCATTGAGGGCCTTCCCGGTGCCTAAACGGGACGAAGCTACGAACGCGGAGGCCGAAAAAATCGAGAACGACCGTTCTATCGCAGACGCCGAATTTGAGCAGAAGTTGGCGGCGGTCCTCGCCACCGACCCGGTAGAACGTGTCAAGCGCCTCGAAACGATGAGCGAGCAGCTGGAAAAGGACCTCGATAACCTCTCCTAGCCTCGCGGTGGTGAATCCTCAGACGGTATGTTCTGAGGGTTCACCGATACTACACGACGACAGAAAGAAGATATGGGTAGGGACACCGTGCGCCTCGATAAATACCTGGTCGAGTCCGGGTTCGTGAGCTCTCGGACTCTTGCCGCAAAGCTTATTGCTGCGGGAGACGTACAGGTCAACGGCAAGGTTGCGCGCAAAGCGTCCGCGCTCGTGGGGCCGGAGGATACCCTCTATGTGCGTCAGAGCGAGCTGACCGAATACGTCAGCCGAGCAGGCCACAAGCTCGTAGGCGCCCTCGACGCGTTCCCCGATATCGAGGTGGAGGGCAAACGTTGCCTGGATGCGGGAGCATCCACCGGAGGCTTTACCGACGTGCTACTTCGTCGAGGGGCTACCCACGTGGCGGCCGTGGACGTGGGACACGACCAGCTTGTGGACGCGCTGCGTCAAGATCCCCGGGTCAGCGTATACGAAGGCCTCAACGTTCGCTACCTGAAGCCCGAAGATATTGGCGGGCAGGTTGAGCTGACGGTCTCGGACCTGTCGTTCATCTCGCTGACCCTGGTTATGGAGGCGTTAGTGAACGCCACCGAAACCGGCGGCGATCTGGTGCTTATGGTCAAGCCGCAGTTCGAGGTCGGCAAGCACCGCATCGGACGCGGGGGAGTGGTCTACGAAGAAGCCGCCCGCCGTGAAGCGGTGGAGAAGGTGCAAGCCTCCGCTATCGGCCACGGGCTGCGGGTGATGGGCATGGAGCCCAGCCCGCTCCCTGGCCAGGACGGCAACGTGGAGTACTTCCTCTGGTGCCGAAAATAAATAGTGTTCTAGGCAGTCTGAGAAAAACCGCTCGGTAACGCAGAAAGCGTTTGAGAGTGGGGCTTTCTCGGGCTGCCTCGCTATTCACCGGGTATTTTGGAGATACCCCAGCTATTGGATATTCGAAATAATTTTCTAAAAATAGAATATTTTGGGGAATTTTCGAGAACATATTCGGTATGATAGGTGTAAGTACACCAGCTCAATACCTCAACCATGAATGGGAGAGAGTCGTTATGGCAAAACAAAAGAGTCGTGCAGATCAGGATGCAGCTCTTGCGCAGGTGCAGTCGGAGAGTGCGCACCACGTAGCGGATTGTTCGGATGATCATGGGCGGAAAATTCTGGTCTTTGCCCACGTGGGACGCAAAGAAGCACGAGATGCCGCCCGGCAGGCATGCACCCAGCTCTACGAAGCAGGGCTCGCGCCCGTCATGACTCGCTCCGACCTGGAGACCCTGAGTGAGAACTGGGATGAGCCCGTTCCCGTGCAGGTGGTTCATGAATCGGTGGCCCTCATTGATATTGAGCTAGGCGTGGTGCTGGGCGGCGATGGCTCGATTCTGCGTGCCGCCGAGATGGTGCGTCACACCAGCGTCCCCCTGATTGGTGTGAACCTGGGCCACGTTGGGTTCCTCGCAGAATCTGAAGAGAGCGACCTGAGCGAGACGGTGCGCCACATCGTTAACAGCGAGTACACGGTCGAAGAGCGTATGGCCATTGACGTTGAGGTATGGAACAACGGTAAGCGCGTGCACAGTGACTGGGCGCTGAACGAGGCCAGCGTCGAAAAGGGCAACCGCGAAAAGATGATTGAGGTCATTATCGAGGTGGATGCCCGGCCGCTGAGTACCTTCGGCTGCGATGGCGTGGTTATGGGAACCCCCACCGGCTCGACCGCCTACGCTTTCTCAGGTGGTGGCCCGGTGGTCTGGCCCGAGGTTGAGGCAATCCTGATGGTTCCGCTCTCTGCCCATGCTCTCTTTGCGCGCCCGCTCGTGGCGGCTCCCACCTCCACCCTGGCGGTAGAGCTCATGCCCGAAAATGGTGCCTCCGGCGTACTCTGGTGTGATGGCCGCCGTACCGTGGAACTTGACCCTGGTTCGCGCATTGAGGTGCGTCGATCCGAGAAGCCCGTGCTACTGGCCCGTATTCACCCTGCACCCTTCTCGGAGCGTCTGGTGCGCAAATTTGAGTTGCCCATCCGCGGCTGGCGCGGCCCGCAGGAGGCTGAGGTAAAGTCCTCCAAATAGAGGCGTAGTGCAACCTGTAAAGCTTGCAGTGTTCTGGTGGCTATCGCCCCGGTTGAGTGGTGAAAAATGAAACGGTCAAAAGAAAAGGAATGAACATTCGTGATTGAGGAAATTCATATTCGCGACCTCGGCATCATCACCGATGCAAGGCTCCCCCTCGAACCGGGGTTCTCCGTTCTGACCGGTGAAACCGGCGCAGGTAAAACCATGGTCGTCACCGCCCTCGGAATGCTGCTGGGCGCTCGTTCAGATGCCACCAGCGTGCGCAACGGCGCCAAGAACGCGCTCGCCGAGGCCGTCATCCGTCTGCCGCGAGGCCACCGTGCCCTCGCCCTGGCTGAAGAAGCCGGCGGAACCACCGAAGAGATTGATGAGCAGAGCTCGGAACTGTTGTTGGCTCGTACCGTCAATGCTTCCGGGCGCTCACGCGCTCACGTCGGCGGTTGCTCTGCACCCATCGGAACTCTCGCCCAGATTGGGCAGAGCCTCGTGGCCGTGCATGGCCAGTCGGACCAGTTGCGCCTCAAGTCGCCTGCAGAACAGCGCCAATCCCTCGACCTGTATGCGGGGGAGGAGTTGGCCTCCCTACTGGCGAAATATCGCGAGAACTACGAACGCTACCGCGCAGCTGCCGCGGAACTCAAGGAAGTGCGGGAGAACTCTCGTGCTCGTGCCCTAGAAGCGCAAAGCCTGCAGGGGGCACTCGAGGAAATCGCCGCCGTCAATCCTCGTGCGGGTGAAGAGGACGAGCTCAAGGCCGAAATGGTGAAGCTCATGAACGTTGAGGCCCTGCGGATTGCCTCTGCAACGGCCTTGACCGCGCTGAGCGGTAGCGAATACTCGAGCGGCGAGGAAGCCAACGTTATGGGGTTGCTTGACGCTGCCCGTGGCGCTCTGCAAGGCCAGGCCTCTGCAGATGAAGAGCTTGCCGCCCTGGAAGCGCGCATCAATGAGCTCATGATTCTGACCACCGATATTGCATCGGATCTTTCCTCCTACGCGGCTTCCCTGGATGTGGAGGGGCCCGAGCGTCTGGCACAGGTGCAGACTCGCCGCGCCCAGCTGGCAACGCTCATGCGCAAGTACGGGGCAGATATCGCCGAGGTGCTTGAATGGGCCGAGGGGTCCCGCACCCGCCTGGACACCCTCGTGGATGACCCGCAGCGCCAGGAAACTCTCGAAACGGAGCTTGTGCAGCTACGCAAGGTCCTTGGGGAGCAGGCCGAAGAGCTGACAAACTTGCGCCGTGCGGCCGCCCAAAAACTTGCTGACGCCGTGAGTGAGGAACTGACCGCCCTGGCTATGCCGAACGCCTCCCTCGTGGTGGAAGTTGCCGAAGCCGAGAAATTCTCGGTACACGGCCGCGACACCGTCACCTTCATGCTGGCGCCCCACCGCACCGCCGTACCTCGCCCGCTCGGCAAGGGAGCATCCGGTGGTGAGCTCTCTCGCGTGATGCTGGCCCTCGAGGTGGTGCTCGCCGAAGTGGATCCCGTGCCCACCTTCATCTTTGATGAGGTTGACTCGGGTGTGGGTGGCAAGGCCGCTATCGAGATTGGTCGCCGTTTGGCCATGCTTGCCCGGCATGTGCAGGTGCTGGTGGTGACCCACCTACCGCAGGTGGCCGCCTTCGCTGACCAGCACATCCTGGTGCTCAAGAATGACGATGCCTCGCTATCGAAGGTGCAGGTGCTCACCGAGGAGGAGCGCGTGGTGGAGCTGGCCCGCATGCTCTCCGGGCACGACCAATCCGAGTCGGCTCGCGAGCACGCTCGGGAGCTATTGGAAGCCGGTCGGCAGGTGTCCCAGAACCAGGGGTGAAACGCCCCGAATCGGGAGTGATGTGCCTCGGAATCCACCGCCTGAAAACGGGCGTGCGGACAGCCAATCCCGGCGCACGTGGGGTGAAGGGTATGAGATACTCAAGGGGTACTCGAGGAAAACCTCTGAATGGCGCAGCGGGAATATAAACCCCGCGGGCGTTTGCAGTGGAGACAAAACCCAAGGGGAGGGCTTCGGCCTGCGAGAATCATCTTGTGGCGTAGTCCTCTGCTTGGATAGCAGACAAGAAAATGGTAGGCTTAAATTCCGTGGTGAATGAAAAAAATAACGATCAGAATGCGTCCTCTAACGACAAGGTAACCCGCCAGATTTTCGTGACCGGCGGTGTTGCATCTTCTCTCGGTAAGGGGCTGTCGGCCTCTTCCCTCGGTCAGCTTCTTCGCTCTCGTGGCCTCTCCGTGACCATGCAGAAGTTCGACCCCTACCTGAACGTCGACCCCGGTACGATGAACCCCTTCCAGCACGGTGAAGTCTTTGTCACCGACGACGGTGCGGAAACCGACCTGGACATTGGACACTACGAGCGCTTCCTGGACGAGAACCTCGACCAGTCTGCTAACGTGACCACCGGCCAGGTCTACTCCTCCGTTATCGCAAAGGAACGCCGCGGCGAGTACCTCGGCGACACCGTCCAGGTGATTCCTCACATTACCGACGAAATCAAGGCCCGCATGCGTCACGCAGCGGAAATTGACAACGCACCCGACATCATCATCACCGAAATCGGTGGTACCGTCGGCGATATCGAGTCCCTGCCCTTCATGGAAGCAGCACGTCAGGTTCGCCGCGACGTCGGACGTAAGAACGTCTTCTTCCTGCATGTTTCTCTGGTTCCCTACATCGGCCCCTCTGGCGAACTGAAGACCAAGCCCACCCAGCACTCCGTTGCAGCACTGCGCGGCCTGGGTATTCAGCCCGACGGCCTGATTCTGCGCTGTGAGCGCGAGGTCCCCGCATCGCACCGTTCCAAGATTGGTAACGCCTGCGACGTAGACACTGACGCTGTGATTTCCTGCGCCGATGCCCCCAGCATCTACGACATTCCCAAGACCCTGCACAGCCAGAAGCTCGACGACTACATCCTCGACTACTTCGGCATTGAGGCACCCGAGCCCGACTTTACCCAGTGGGACCGCCTGCTCGACGCAGTGCACCGCCCCGCAGCAGAGGTGAACGTGGCCCTGGTTGGTAAGTACATCGACCTGCCCGACGCATACCTCTCGGTCTCCGAGGCTCTGCGTGCCGGCGGCTTTGCCAACAACGTGAAGGTCAACATCAAGTGGGTTGCCGCCGACCTGTGCGCAACCGACGAGGACGCAGATCACCAGCTCCGTGATATGGACGCCATCCTGGTGCCCGGCGGCTTCGGCATCCGCGGCCTGGACGGCAAGATTGGTGCCCTCAAGTACGCACGCGAGCACAAGATTCCGACCCTGGGTATTTGCCTGGGTCTGCAGTCCATGGTGATTGAGTACGCACGTAACGTGCTGGGCCTGTCTGCGGCATCTTCCACTGAGTTCGACCCCGAAACCCCCGTGCCCGTTATCGCCACCATCGAAGAGCAGAAGCAGTTCGTCGAGGGTGCCGGCGACCTGGGCGGCACCATGCGTCTGGGCCTCTACAAGGCAAACCTGGTGCCCGGCTCTCAGGTGGCTAAGGCTTACGGCGCCACCGAAGCATCGGAACGTCACCGCCACCGTTACGAGGTGAACAACGAGTACCGCGAGCAGCTCGAAGAGGCAGGTCTCGTGATCTCCGGTACTTCCCCGGACTCCTCGCTGGTTGAGTACGTGGAGCTTCCCGCAGAGGTTCACCCCTACTACGTGGCAACTCAGGCACACCCCGAGTACCGCTCCCGCCCGACCCGTCCGCACCCGCTCTTTGCAGGCCTGATTAAGGCCGCCCTGGAGCGCCGCGGCGCATAAGGCGACCGAACGCTTTGAGCGCCCCAACCGTCCCCGAGGCGGCTGGGGCGCTCGCCGTTTAACCGCTTTAACCCATCGGGGAGCGTCGCCCGCTGAGTAACAGGGAGGTGCACGAGGGAGTTCCGAAACGAACCCTCTAGAATAGAGATATGAGCGAAAACCAGCATATTATCGACGAGCCCTCCGAACGCACGATTCGCACCCGGACCGTCAAATACAGCGGATATGTCATCGAAACCGCGGTTGAGGAATACGAGCTGAACGAGGACACCGTACTCACCCGCGATGTGGTGGAGATGCCCGGTGCCGTGGCCGTGGCTGTGCTCAACGAACGCAATGAATTGCTGATGCTCAACCAGTACCGACACCCGGTGCGAATGAACCTCTGGGAGGCGCCCGCCGGTCTGCTCGACATCGACGGTGAGGACCCCCTCCACGCCGCGCAGCGCGAGCTCGCTGAGGAAGCCGACCTGCGAGCGGCCAGCTGGCACGCCCTGACCGACTACTTCAGCAGCCCCGGCGCAACCAGTGAGGCGGGCCGCGTCTACCTGGCCCGCGACCTGAGCGAGCTGCCTCGCCAGGAGCGTACCGAACGCACCGAAGAAGAAGCGGAGATGACCTACCGTTGGGTTCCCCTGCAGGACGCGGTGCAGCTGGTGTTAGACGGTAAAGTGCACAACGCGCTGGCCATCCAGGCGATTCTTGCCACCTACGCCGCCTCAGCGCGCGGCTTCGAGGGCTTGCGCGAGGCCGCCGGTGGCTGGGATTTCCACCCCTACATGGGGCATCGCCGCCAGAAGCCGCAGACCTTCCGCTAGGGCTTTGGGCCTTCTCGCCCAATCCCTCGAGGAGGCATTTCGCGTTACCGCGCGTGCCCGAACGAACCCGAATAAACCCGAACGACCGCGTGAGAAGGGGACAGATATGGCACAGCCCGCGCCGAAGGGCACTACCCCCGCGGTCGAGGGGAACCGCGCGCAGACTCCCCTGGAACGGGCCATCGACCAGTACCTGGTGCACCTGCGGGTCGAGCGGGGTAGCAGCGAGAACACCATCGCCTCGTACGCGCGAGACCTGCGCCGCTACGCCGCGTACCTCTCCATCCTCGGGGTGATCGACCCCGAACGCATTACGACCGCGCAGGTGCGTTCATTCATGCGTGAGCTTGCCGCACCCACCGTACCCCTACCCGGCCTGGCCACTCCAGCTAAGAAGCAGCCGGAGGAAGAGAGCTCCGTGGACGCCGAGGAAGCCGCAGAATCCTTGGCCGTCCTCATCGCCGCCGAAGGGGGTCGCACCGCCGCGGGAGAGCGGGGGAGCGGCGAGGGGAATGTCCCGTTGCCGCTGGGCCCTAACTCCATCGCCCGCACTATGGCAGCTGTGCGCGGAGCCCACGCCTTCTGGGTCTCTACCTTTATGGTGGAGAAGGACCCCGCCGCGACCGTTACTCCGCCTAAGAATGTTAAGCGCCTGCCCAAAGCTATTACTGTGGAGCAGATGCAACGCCTCCTCGCCGTGCCGGATCGGGACACACCCATCGGTCTGCGAAACCGCGCCATACTCGAATTTCTGTACGCCACCGGTGCCCGCGTGAGTGAAATGCTCAACGCCGATATTGACGACGTGCACAGCGAAGAAACCCTGACCGACGAGGACGGCAACGACATCACCCTCCCCGGGTACGTGCGGCTCTTCGGCAAGGGGAGCAAGGAACGCCTCGTACCCCTCGGAAATTACGCCCACAAGGCCATTCAGGATTACTTGGTGCGTGGCCGCCCCGCACTCGTGGCCCATGGTCAAGGCACTGCCGCGCTCTTCGTTAACGGGCGAGGCGGCAGGCTGGGGCGCCAGGGCGCGTGGCTCATCCTCAAGGAAGCTGCCGAGGCGGCGGGCCTCAGCGCGGACTTCTCCCCGCACTCCATGCGGCACAGCTTCGCAACCCACCTGTTGCAGGGCGGCGCCGATATTCGCGTGGTGCAGGAGCTGCTGGGGCATGCTTCCATTGCGACCACGCAGGTGTACACCAAGGTCACTCCTGAGGGGCTCATGGAGGTCTACCGGATGGCGCATCCGCGCGCCCATGAGCGGGGATAAAACCCCGCCAATCCGCGGAACAGTCGCTCTTGAGGTAACCTTATAGACAACGCTTAAACTTAAAACTTCGAATTCATTGATGAAGGTGAACCATTGACTGAAGCTCAGGCACAAGAACTCGGCCCCACCGGTCGACCCCTGCGCGTGTACCCCGACCCGGCTCCGCTGAGCAGCCACGGTCCCGCCCGCATTATTTCTATGGTGAATCAGAAGGGCGGCGTGGGTAAGACCACCTCCACCATTAACCTGGGCGCGGCACTAGCAGAGTGTGGCCGCAAGGTGCTGCTGGTCGACTTCGACCCGCAGGGCGCCCTCTCCGCCGGTTTTGGCGCGAACCCGCACGAGCTGGACCTGACCGTTTACAACGTTATGATGGACCGCAAGGTCGACATTAAGGACGTCATCCTGCCCACCGGCGTGGAGAACATTGACCTGCTGCCCGCTAATATCGATCTTTCCGCAGCCGAGGTGCAGCTGGTCAACGAGGTCGCTCGCGAGCAGGTTCTCGCCTCGGCCCTGCGCAAGGTGCGCGATGAGTACGACGTCATCCTCATCGACTGCCAGCCCTCTCTGGGCCTGCTGACCGTCAACGCGCTGACCGCCTCCGACGGCGTGATTATTCCGCTGATTTGTGAGTTCTTCGCGCTGCGTGCCGTGGCCCTGCTCGTGGATTCCATCGAGAAGGTGCAGGACCGCCTGAACCCGAACCTCGAGATTGTCGGCGTGCTGGCTACCATGTTCGATGCGCGCACCATCCACTCTAAGGAAGTTCTGGCCCGCATCGTGGATGCCTTCGGCGACAAGGTCTTTGACACCGTCATCAAGCGCACCGTGAAGTTCCCGGACGCCTCGGTGTCTGCCGAGCCGATTCTTACGTATGCTTCGAGTCACCCCGGTGCCGAGGCATACCGCCAGGTGGCACGCGAACTGATTTATAAGGGCGGCGCACGCTAGCCCTTCCCTCGATGCGCCCCCTACCGATGCGGCTTGCACGACCCCTTGAGCCGCGCCGATAGTGGGCGTATAATTATGGGGATTCGTTCCCACCCGCACCGGCTACTTTGCCGTTTGACGGCTGAAGACGCCGCCGAGAAATCGCCGAGGGCGCGAGCCGCACGATACCAGCAGGCACGCTCGGCGCATCGACCGGATGCAACGCGCATAACGCGGGACGGAAAACACATAAGGAGAACAGGTCTTTATGACCACACACGTCGCTGCCGTGAGGGTACCGACACCGAACGCAGAGGCCGCCCAGAACGCCCGACCCGAGGGCCGCGGCCCGCAGAACCCGGAACGCGGTTTCACCCTCACCCTCAGTAATTTTGAGGGCCCCTTTGATCTTCTATTGACCCTGATTTCGCGCCGCAAACTCGATATCACCGACGTTGCGCTTGCCGAAGTGACCGATGAGTTCCTCGCCTACCTGCAGGCCCTCTACGCCGAGGGCACGGAGCGAGCCCTGGACGAGGCCAGCGAATTTCTGGTCACCGCCGCAACCCTCCTCGAGCTCAAGACCGCGCGCCTGTTGCCGCAGCATCGTGAACCCCTTGAGGAAGACGTCGCCCTGCTCGAGGCCCGCGACCTACTTTTTGCGCGCCTGCTGCAGTACCGCGCCTACCGCGAGGTTGCCGAGATTTTTGCCGAACGCTGGGCGCAGGAAGCGCGGCGTTTTCCTCGCGCTGTCGCTCTCGAAGAGCGTTTTGCCCATGCACTACCCGAACTGGTTCTGACCGGAGGCGCCGAAGAGTTCGCGCGTATCGCGGCCGCCGCGCTGAGCCGGCAGCCCGCCGAATCCGAGCCCGCCGCGGAAGAAATCGTGGAGGAGCTGAACGAGCACCTGCACGTTCCGGTCACCATCATCGCCGCCGAGGAACACTATCTGTTGCACACCCTGCTGGATGCGTCCGGGCGCGAGTTGCGCTTTGACGAGCTCGTGCGGGGCGCGGGCGACCTGGAAATTGCGGTGGTACGCTTCTTGGCTTTGCTGGAGCTCTACAAGGAGGGCGCCCTGTACGTGGAGCAGGAGCATCCCTTGGGTGAGATTCTGGTGCGAGCTAGCGCCACGGCGGGAAGCTTCGTGATTCGCCCCGAAGCTCTCTCAGCGGCTCGGGACGGCTCGGAACCTATACTCTCCGAGAGCACGGAAACCCGCAAAAACCTGGAGGCAAAGTTCGCCGAGAACGGCATCGAACCGGAGGAGGAACGTGACTAATCCCGAGAACGGATCGCGCTTCAACCGCGAATTCACTCCCGATGACCTGGCCATCGTGAACCTGGGTTACTGGGATCCGAATGCCGACGACGATACGGAGCCTGCCGCCTCGGCACCGATCGAATTCACGGTTGAACCAGCGGCCGAACCGGTCGAGCCCGATGCTGAAATTGCCGGGGAACCGGAAGAGCCTGAAGCTGAGGGGGCACCCGACAGCTCGGAAGCGCCGCAGGAACCTGCACACGGTGCAGAGAAGAGCCCGGTGAAAATACCCGCGGGAGGCCCCTCCACCGCACCCAGTGTGGCGGTCGACCCCGACGCCGAATTCTCCAAGGTCGAGGCAATCCCCGGCGGCGTCAAGAGCGCCATCGAAGCGATTCTCACCGTCGCCGAGGCCCCCGTGAGCGTGCGCGAGCTTTCTGCCGCGCTCATCGTGAGCGAACGAGCTGTTGAGCACGCGCTCGACCAGCTGTACCGCGAGTACAACGGCGAAGAAAGCGGCTACGGAGAAGATGAAAACCGGGTGGCACCCGAACCGCGCGGATTCCAGCTGCGCCGCATCGCCGGCGGCTGGAAGCTCTACGCACGCGACGACTTCGCCCCCTGGGTGGCGCGCTTCGTGACCCGCTCCAAGAGTGCAACCCTGAGCAAGCCCGCCTACGAGACGCTCGCCGTGATTGCTTACCGGCAGCCGGTGACTCGCGCAATGGTCGCCTCGATTCGCGGCGTGAACGCGGATGCGGCCATTCGCCAGCTGTTGCAGCGGCAGCTGATTCGCGAGGCCGGGCGAGAAGCCGGAACCGGCGCGACCCTCTACGAAACCACGGAGCTACTGCTGGCGAAGCTCGGGTTGAACTCCCTGGAGGAGCTGCCTGCGCTCGCGCCCTTCCTGCCCGATGACACGGAAGCGGCAGTGCTCGCCGAGGGCAACGACTAAGACAACGACAACGAATTAATAAGACGAACGAACGTTCGGGAAATATCTGAAACGTTCGCACTATACGACAGAAAAGAGAAGAACACCATGGCATATGGAAACTCCTCCCGCGGCGGCCGCTCTGCATCCGGTCGCCCCCAGAACTCCCGCGGTGGCCGACCCGGCGCAGGTCGTCCCGGTCAGGGCGGTAAGCCAGGCCCTAAGGGGGCATCCGCGCGCGGCGGTCGTCCCGGTGCTCCGAAGAGCGGGGCGGGCAAGGGCGGCGCAAAGGGCTTCGGCGAGAAGAAGTTCGGCGAGAAGAAGTTCGGCGCAGGCCGCGCAGGTTCCGGCCGAGGCCGCGGCACCGAACTGCCCAAGCGCGAACGCCGCGCACCGGGCCGCCCCTACCGCTCCGGCGAGGCTTTCGCCCACGAGCGCGGCGAGTACCGCGTCAGCAACTACGCTGGTCCGCACCGCCCCCGCCGCCCCCGCAACGCGCCGGTCGACCACTACGAGTTCTACGACCACGACGGCGTGCGCCTGCAGAAGCTCATGGCGCAGGCTGGCGTGGCATCCCGCCGCGTGTGTGAGGAAATGATTACCGAGGGCCGCGTCACCGTCAACGGTGAGGTCGTGACCGAGCTGGGCGTGCGCGTGGACCCCTCCAAGGTGACCGTGCAGGTGGACGGCATGACCGTGCAGACCAACGACAAGCTCGTCTACATGGCTTTCAACAAGCCCGCCGGCGTGGTCTCCACCATGGAAGACCCCGAGGGTCGCCCCTGCATCTCCGACTTCCTGCGCCCCTCCATGAGCGAGCGCGTGTTCCACGTGGGCCGCCTGGACGTCGAAACCGAGGGCCTGCTGTTGCTGACCAACGACGGTGAACTGGCAAACCGCCTGACCCACCCCTCCTACGAGGTGCCCAAGACCTATCTGGTGCAGGTTCCCGGCCCGATGGAGCCCGGCGTCGGCGCGGCCATGAAGAAGGGTATCCGCCTGGAGGACGGCGTGACCCGCGTGGATGAGTTCAAGCTGGTGGATTCCACCCCCGGCCACGTGCTCGTTGAGGTGACCATCCACTCCGGTAAGAACCGCATCGTGCGCCGCCTCTTCGACGCTGTCGGTTACCCGGTTGAGCGCCTGGTCCGCGTTGAGATGGGCCCGATTCGTATTGGTTCGCAGAAGCAGGGCACAATCCGTAACCTCTCGAAGGTGGAGATCGGTCACCTGCTTGCTTCGGTGGACATGTAATAACGCTAAGGAGTTGTCATGAGCTCACCCGCTGAGCTTTCCTCATCTGAGATACCCATGGACTCAACGCTGACCGGGCCGGTACTCATTATCGGTTCGGGTCTGCTGGGTGCCTCCATTGGTTTGGGGTTGCGTGCGGCAGGATGCGAGGACGTGTACGTCCAAGATATTTCACCCACCGCCGAGGCTGTGGCGCAGGACATCGGTGCCGGAACGAGCTTCTCCTCCCTGTCGGAGCAGGAGCGCGCCGCTTTCGCCCCGCAGCTGGTGGTTGTGGCCGCCCCACCGGATGTGGCAGGCATCGTGTGCGCGCAGGCCCTGCGGATGTACGGGCCGCGTCCCGAGACCGGCTACCCCGGCGCCACGGTGACCGATGTAGCCTCGGTGAAGGTGCGGCCCCTGGCGGATGTGCTGGCCTCCGGCGCGGATGCGTCGCGCTATGTGGGTTCGCATCCGATGGCCGGCCGCGAGAAGTCTGGGCCGGTGGCGGCCCGCGGTGAGCTGTTCCAGGCGCGCCCGTGGATTATCTGCGAGCACGATTCGGCCCGCCCCGAGTGCGTTCGCCTGGTGCGTTCCGTGGCGGTTGAGCTGGGCGCGATTGTGACTTCTCTGAGCGTTGAGGAGCACGATCAGACGGTGGCCCTCATCTCGCATGTGCCGCAGGCGATGAGCTCGTTGCTGGCCTCGCGCCTGCAGGATACCCCGCTGTACGCCCTGTCCCTGGCGGGACAGGGACTGCGCGATACGGTGCGTATTGCGGCTTCTGACCCGACGCTGTGGGTTCAGATTTTTGCGGCGAATGCCGAGCCGATTGTGCAGACCCTCTACGGGGTTCGTGATGACCTGAACCGGCTCATCTCGACGCTGGAGGACCCGGCGGCTTCCGGCGCTCGCCTGGATTTGGCGCAGCTGATGAGCGAGGGTAATGCGGGTGTCGCCCGTATTCCGGGTAAGCACGGTACGGCTCCGGCGGCCTTCGCGACGATGACGGTGCTGGTGGACGATACCCCCGGCACCCTGGCCCGGTTGCTCGCCGAGATTGGTGAGCTGGGCGCCAATATTGAGGACCTGCGGCTGGAACACTCTACAGGTGCTCCGGTGGGTATGGCTGAAATCTCGGTCAACCCCTCGAGTCTGGAGTCGCTGGTTCGCGATTTGTCGGCCCGCGGCTGGCGCGTGGTGAAGTAGAGTTAATGCTGTATTTTCCGGCATGGAGCGAGACGAATTAAAGGAGTGCAGATGCACGAGAACCCTAAACTGACGATTGCTATCGATGGACCTTCCGGCTCCGGCAAGTCGTCTGTGTCTAAGGAAGTGGCCCGTCACTTTGGCCTGGCCTACCTGGATACCGGTGCGATGTACCGTGCCGCAACCTACCGTGTGCTGGAGCTTGGTATTGACCTGAACGATGCCGAGGCCATCGCGAAGGCCGTCAAGGAGATGCCCCTGGTGTTCGGCACGAACATCAACGAGGAAGAGATCATGATGGGCTCCACCGATATCCGCGAGGAGATTCGTAGCGAGCGCATTTCTTCGGCCGTGTCTGCCGTGGCTTCGGTTCCGGCGGTGCGCGAGTACCTCATCGGTCTGCAGCGTTGGACGATTGACCACGCCGTGAACGGCATGGTTGCCGAGGGCCGCGATATTACGACCGTGGTGGCTCCCGATGCTGACGCGCGTATCCTGCTGACCGCCTCCGAGGAGGTGCGCATGGCTCGCCGCGGCCTGGAGAACTCCGAGAAGTCCGGCGCTTCGGGTGACTTGAGCAAGCAGATCGCTGAGCGTGATGCGAAGGATTCGAAGGTCAATAACTTTATGGAAGCTACCGAGGGTGTGACCCTGGTGGACAGCTCGGACCTTGATTTTAATGCGACGGTCTCTGCAGTGATTAACGCTGTGAATGACCAGTTGAAGGCGAAGCGCGCGGGCTAGGTCCCGCTGGAACGCCGGGGGAGCGGGGTGCCCGTTCCCGATAAGACGTTGAGCCGTGCTCGCGTGCTGACCGATGTGTTGGCCGCGGTGCGGGTAGAGAAAGGAGCGCGCATGGCTGAGGACGCTATCCGCGACGATTACGAAGACAAGTACCTGGGCGGTGGCGAGGACGACGTCACCGAACGCCTGGCTGAGATTGACGACGAAACCGCCGACCAGCGCGCCCAGGCCCTGCTGGAGGGTCTGGAAGACTACGACCTGGATGAAGAGGATCGCGCCCTGCTGGGTGCCTGGGGCTTCGACATCGAGGAAGAGGAAGAGCAGCTGGCCGACCCGGTGGTGGCGATTGTGGGTCGCCCGAACGTGGGTAAGTCGACCATCATTAACCGTATTCTGGGCCGCCGCGAGGCCGTGGTGGAGGATAAGCCGGGTGTGACCCGTGACCGCGTGTCCTACAAGGCCGAGTGGCTGGGCAAGAGCTTCACCCTGGTGGACACCGGTGGTTGGGAATCTGATGCCCGCGGCATTGACGCTCAGGTGGCAGCCCAGGCTGAGATTGCGGTGGAGCAGGCCGATGTGGTGGTCCTGGTGGTGGACGCCCGTGTGGGCGTGACCGCTTCGGACGAGCAGATCGTGCGCATGTTGCGCCGCGTGAAGAAGCCGATCATTCTGATTGCTAACAAGATTGATGATGCCCACCTGGAGCCGGAGATTTATAACCTCTGGTCGCTGGGTATGGGTCAGCCGTTCCCGGTGTCGGGTCTGCACGGCCGCGGCCTGGCGGATGCCCTGGATGAGATTCTGGAGGTCATGCCGGAGCACTCGCAGTTTGCGCAGCCGGAGGCGCTGGGCGGCCCGCGTCGTGTGGCCCTGGTGGGTCGCCCGAATGTGGGTAAGTCCTCGTTGCTGAACAAGCTGGCGGGCTCCGAGCGCGCTGTGGTGAACGACCTGGCCGGTACCACCCGTGACCCGATTGACGAGATTATTGAGCTGGGTGGCTACCCCTGGCGTTTTGTGGATACCGCGGGTATTCGCCGCCGCCAGCACATGGCGAAGGGCGCGGAGTTCTACTCCTCGCTGCGTACCCAGACCGCCCTGGAACGTTCCGAGGTGGCCGTGGTGCTGCTGGACGTTTCCGAGCCGATTTCTGAGCAGGATGTGCGCATTGTGCAGACCGTGATTGACTCGGGCCGTGCGATGGTTCTGGCCTTCAATAAGTGGGATACCCTCGACGAGGATCGCCGCGAGATGCTGGAGCGCGAGATTGAGCGCGACCTGGCGCACGTGAAGTGGGCTCCTCGCGTGAACATCTCGGCGAAGACCGGTTGGCATAAGGACAAGCTGGTCCCGGCCCTGGAGTACTCGCTGGAGTCGTGGGATTCGCGTATCCCGACCGGCCGCCTGAACGCGTTCCTGGGCGAGATTGTGGCTGCGCATCCGCACCCGCTGCGCGGTGGTAAGCAGCCGCGCATCCTGTTCGGCACCCAGGTGTCTTCGCGTCCGCCGAAGTTTGTGCTGTTTACGACTGGCTTCTTGGACCCGGGCTACCGCCGCTTCGTTATGCGTCGTCTGCGTGAGACCTTCGACTTCACGGGCACCCCGATTGAGATTTCGATGCGCGTGCGTGAGCGCCGCACCCTGGGGGAACGTCAGAGCGCGAAGGCTAAGAAGGGTAAGGGCGGCCGCCGTTAGCGGATGCTCGGATTCTTTGAATCGGAACTGACTGTGTGCCGGGGTGACGGGTTGTGCTGTTACCCCGGCGCGTGGTGTTCGGCGCCGGTTGTGTATTCGGTGTCAGCGAATCGGCAGCAGGTGCTCTCAAAAGATTTTTAAGATTTTTTCTAAAAATCGTGAATCTGGCTTGCACGGTGCTAAAAACCCCGGTATAGTTATTCGAGTGTTCGGGGGAAACCTCGGGCTAATCGTGAATAACGAATCGGGTTGTGGCGCAGCTTGGTAGCGCACTTGACTGGGGGTCAAGGGGTCGCAGGTTCAAATCCTGTCAACCCGACAGATAAAGCTCCGGAAGGGTTTTCCTTCCGGAGCTTTTTGTGTGCTTCGGATCTTATGCATGAGCCTGTCGAATATCTGGTGCGTGGGTATCAGAGGGTTTAACCCGATCGACGTGCTAGGCGCGTTTGTGGTAGTTGCGTTTGCGGTAGTTGCGTAAGAAGTTCTATGCGCTTACGGTGCCGGGTTGGTCTGAGAAATCGTTAGGTAACTTCTGGGGGCTGTCTTCTAACTGTATGTTGCGTTATGTTACCTCCGGTCGGACATGAATCCGGGTGGGGGAGGAGAGCCTGAGCCGTGAAATTGCTGGCAGAGGGGGCAGTTTAGGTAGAAATATAAATATGAGCTTAAATCTAAATGTTGGAATATGTCTGAGCATGTGGGTATTCGATGGTACATTTGATATCAAGGAGCCGTGTTCAACGTTACGTAAACCGCCATTTGGTTGATAAATTTCCTTGATATATCAAGGAATATTTAGGTTTATGTGACCTGAACACGGTCCGGCACACTCAAAATTTCACAGCCGTAAAACCAACATAAACCCACGCGAAGACACCTCTTCGCACACTACCTTTCTGGTACGACGAGAAGGGATGAACGCCCTCGGCACATCCCGCCGGGTGGGGATTTGGGCAGGTTTGCGGCATAACAATCCCGCCCCTCGGGGCGTGGAAAGGAAAGCAATACAATCATGTGGCAGCAAGTCTACGACCCGCTGCACTCGAGCGCACTCTCCGCACTCGTAGCAGCAGTCCCGATTATTTTCTTCCTTCTGGGCCTCACCGTCCTGAAGCTCAGCGGTATTAAATCTGCCGTCATCTCCCTGGTGCTCGCACTCGTTATCGGTTGCGGTATTTTTGGTATGCCCGTTACCGCAGGTGCTGGCTCCATCCTCTACGGTTTCCTCTCGGGTCTGTGGCCCATCGGCTGGATCGTCCTCATGGCAGTGTGGCTCTACCGCATTTCCGTGCGTTCCGGTGGCTTCGAAATCGTCCGCTCTTCCATCTCCTCCATCTCTACCGACCAGCGTATCCAGATGCTGCTGATTGCCTTCTGCTTCGGTGGCTTCCTTGAAGGTGCTGCTGGCTTCGGTATCCCGATTGCTATCTGTGCAGCACTGCTGGTGTCCTTGGGCTTCAACCCGCTCAAGGCCGCAATGTTCGCCCTGATTGCTAACGTGAGCTCCGGTGCGTACGGTGCTATTGGTATTCCCGTGACCACCGCAGCAACCCGCGGTAACGTGGATCTGCACGGCCTATCCACCGAGCTGGTTCTGGTTATCCAGATTATTGCAGCTCTTATCCCCGTGCTGCTCGTCGCTATTCAGGACGGTCTCCGCGGTATCCGCGAAGTTGGTCTGGTGGCTCTGATTGTTGGTCTGGTTTACTCCGGTGGTCAGGCAGTTCTGCTGGCAGGTCTTGGTAACCCCGAGCTCGTTGATATCATCCCGCCGCTGCTGGCCCTGGTGGTGCTGGCACTCATCATGCAGAAGTGGCAGCCCAAGAACCTCTTCCGCGAGCCCACTGCTCCTTCCCTGGAAGAGGTTGAGGCTCAGCAGAGCGTCAAGTACTCCGGTGGTGAAATCCTCAAGGCTTGGAGCCCCTTCGTCTACCTGTCCGTCGTGATTCTGCTCTGGTCGACCGCTTTCAAGCCGCTCTTCGCTAAGGGTGGTCTGCTGGCCTTCAGCAACATCACCTTCCCCGTTCCGTGGTTGCACAAGAGCATCCAACAGGTGGCACCGATTGTTGCACACCCCAAGGCTATCGATGTGACCTACACCTGGAGCATCATTGGCGCTTCCGGTACCGCAATTCTGGTGGCAGCTATTATCACCATTCTGACCTCCTCCATCAGCTGGGGTGAGGCTATCGAGGAACTCGGCGCTACCTGGAAGCAGCTGAAGACCCCGATTATCATGATTTGCTTGGTGATGTCCGTTGCTAACGTCATGAACTACGCAGGTATGATTACCTCCATCGCTCTGGCTGTTGCTGCTGTGGGTGCAATCTTCCCGCTGCTGTCCCCGATTATCGGTTGGATTGGCGTGTTCGTGACCGGTTCCGTGGTGAACAACAACATCCTCTTCGCTGGCCTGCAGGCTACCACTGCACAGCAGATTAGTGTGAACCCGACCCTGCTGGTTGCTTCTAACACCGCCGGTGGTGTGATGGCTAAGATTGTGTCCCCGCAGTCGATTGCTATCGCGGCCGCTTCGGTGAACAGCGCCGGTCAGGAATCGAAGATTACCTCGATGGCTATCAAGTACAGTGCAGCCCTGCTGGTTGTTACCTGTGTTTGGGTTTACGTCCTGTCGCTGGTTATGCCTTCCTAACATAGGTTCGGTACCCCCCCCGTTGGGAATCCTGAATCGTGGAGCGAGCCCCCGTCCATTGGTGTGGACGGGGGCTCGCATACGTATTAGATAGTTATCACAGGCCTGAGGAGGGTGCGCCCTTCCTCGGCTGGGGTGAATAGCACAGGGTATAGATAACCAATAAATGATAATGATACCTAAACGATATTTTTTTCTGTAAAAACCCCTAACAATCAATAAACGATGATGATAACCTTCTATGTGGGCATTGGCGCCAAAGGCGAGTACGCGGGCTGAAAGATTTTAGCCTTGAGGCCTCTGACATGAGAACCAGTGCCCCGCATCGTAGGTATCCTTCCCTGTGCACCGCCTTCCGTCAGAGCCCCGCACACAGACACGATGTTGCTACGCCTTCCGGGCGAAACTCGCAGTAGCAGAGGCGGCGTGAGGTTGCGCTTCCGCACACCCAATAGGGATGAGCAGAACGTACCCTACAGTGACATCCAAACCGCGGTAGGTAACCCCTGCAGCGGGGAAGGACAGCATATGTGGTCTCAAACTTATGACCCTCTCAACGCCCCGGTGCTTTCGGCACTCGTGGCGGCATCCCCCATTATTCTTTTTCTGCTCTGCCTCACGGTGTTCAAGCTCAGCGGTATCAAATCAGCCCTGATTACTCTTGCGGTCACCCTGGGCATTGCGCTGGGCGTTTTTCATCTACCTGTGACGGCGGCAGCCGGCTCTATTTTCTACGGATTCCTCTCCGCGTTCTGGCCTATCGGCTGGATTGTGCTCATGGCTGTGTGGCTCTACCGCATTACGGTGCGTAGCGGAAAGTTCGCCGTTGTGAGGGCCTCGGTTTCCTCCATTTCTGCGGACCAGCGTATCCAGGTGTTGCTCATTGCCCTCTGCTTTGCCGGCTTTATCGAGGGCGCGGCTGGTTTCGGTATCCCGATTGCTATCTCTGTGGCGTTGCTGGTCGCCTTGGGCTTTAACCCGCTCAAAGCAGCCATGCTCTCTTTGGTTTCTAACGCCACTGTGGGCGCGTACGGTGCAGTCGGTATTCCAGTGACCACCGGTGCCGCTATCGGTAACGTGGATCTGGGACATCTCTCTGATCAGATGGTCTGGGTTCTGCAGATTTTTGCGGCTCTCGTACCTGTGCTCGTGGTCGCTATTCAGGATGGTTTGCGTGGTATCCGTGAGGTTGGGCCGGTTGCGTTGGCTACCGGCATCGTTATTTCCGGTGTGCAGTGCGTCATGCTGTGGGTTCTGCAGGCTCCCGAGCTTATCGGTATTCTGCCCCCGCTGGTTGGCCTGGTCTTCCTGGCAGTTATTATGCGCTTCTGGCAGCCTAAGCACATTTACCGAGAGCCCACAGCCCCGACCCTGGAAGAGCTGGCAGAGAAGAAAGACCCGGCCTATAGCCTGCGTAAAATCGCTAACGCCTGGAGCCCCTTTATCTTCCTCTCCGCTACCATCCTGCTCTGGTCCACCGTGTTGAAGCCTGTCTTCGACGCTAACGGCCCCCTGGGCTTTGCAAACCTGAGCTTCCATGTGCCCGGTATCCACCACCAGATTGGTGATGGTGAGGGCCTGGCAATTCACGCGGTCTTCAACTGGAACATCTTCGGGGCTGCAGGTACCGCAATTTTGGTAGCGGCTCTTCTGTCCGCCCTGACCTCGAAGATTACCGTGCGTGAGACTCTGCAGGAGCTTAACGGATCCTGGCAACAGCTGAAGAAGCCCATCTATATGATTTGCCTGGTGATGTCTGTGGCAAACCTGATGAACTACGCCGGTATGACTTCTTCTATCGCCCTTGCGGTGGCTTCCGCCGGTGCGCTCTTCCCGCTCTTCTCGCCTGCCATTGGCTGGGTCGGTGTGTTTGTGACCGGATCGGTGACCAACAACAACGTGCTCTTTGCCGGACTGCAGGCAAGCACCGCACAGCAGATTGGTGTGGACCCCGCTATGCTAGTGGCTGCCAACACCTCCGGTGGTGTGATGGGTAAGATTGTTTCCCCGCAGTCGATTGCGGTGGCGGTTGCCGCCGTGAACCAGGCAGGTCAGGAGTCGAAGGTCACCTCGATTACCATCAAGTACAGCCTCTTCCTGCTGGTACTGCTGTGCATCTGGACTTACCTCCTCTCGCTGTTTATGCACTAGCTCCGTTCCTGACTCTCCCAAAAACGGGGGGAGGGCTCCTCGAATGCCCGTCGCTGCACGCCGTAGCGGCGGGCATCCGCTGTATATTCGGATACTCGAATCTGGGCATGTGCGGTGATGCCATGCGGGCACTATCGGGGAAGAGTAAAATGGGTACCTGTGCCCCACGCACTGAAAACGACGCGTGCGGAGACAGCTGCCCGGCTATTGGCCGGATAGCTGCCTGCTTGTCTGCTGCGATGGGGCGCATCTAGCAGACGACCTACTAGTATGAGGAGACGGCGATGCAGAGCCTTGCAACGGTTACCACCGTTTTCGCCTTTGTGGCAATCGCAATTCATATCTACATCTGGGTTATTGAGTCCTTCCTCTGGACGAAGCCCAAGGGCCGTGAAATCTTCGGCATGACCGAGGAATTTGCGGAATCTACCAGGGAAATGGCGGCCAATCAGGGCCTGTACAACCTGATGCTTGCCTGGATTGCTGCAACTGGCCTGCTGGCTTTCTGGTTTGGCTCTCCGCAGGTTGGTGTGGCTCTGCTCTTCGCGGGTCTGGGCGCTATGGCTATCGCCGGTATCTACCTGTTCCTGACTTCCCCGGCTAAGCGTAAGCCCGCGTTGATTCAGCTGGTTCCGCCGTTGCTGTCCCTGATTTTCCTCTTTGTGACCATCCGCTAAGGTCGGCTGAGCTCGTAGAGAGGCGCTAATCTTCAGGCCGCGCGTTGCATCGGAGAAGGATGCGGTGCGCGGCTTTTCTGTGCCCTCTGCGGCCATGCTGTAGAGGAGGGACTGTCTCTAGGCGAAGAGCCCTGAGCAGCCGCGCCGGTGTGAATCAAGCAGGTGGGCGTCCACCATACCGACCGCGCACATGAGAGCGTAGGCGGTTACCGGCCCCAGGAAGACACCGCCCAGTGCTTTGAAGGACTTGGCGAGTAGTGCGGACTCGGCGGTATCGGTCGGAATCTCATCTAGAGTGCGCGGTGCAATGGTCTCGCTCGGCGCAAAGGACCACAGCCAGGCTGGCAGGCCGCCCGGTACACGGGTGCCGTCGGGCAGGGTGCGCTCACGCATCCGTTCCAGGTCTTCATGGCCTAGCGTGCGAACTCGACGACGTCGGGCGTTGGGGGCTTCGGTACTGTCTGCGTTAGCTGAGGCGGACGCTGGAGCAATGAGGGGTAGAGGAACGTCTTCTGCTGAAGCGTCAACCGGCGTAGCGGCCAGCTCGCGCATCCGCAGGGTGAGCCTGGCGTTGGAAATCACTGCCCGGATCTTTCGTTCATTGCGGATAATGCTTTCATCCTCGAGGAGCCGCGCAACATCCTGCTCGGTGAACGCAGCTATACGCTCGGGATCAAACCCTTCAAAAGCCCGGCGGAAGGCCTCTCTCCGAGCAAGAATTGTGTGCCAGGAGAGCCCCACCTGGAATGCTTCTAGACTGAGCGCCTCAAAGAGTCCTCGCTCATCGGTGACGGGTACACCCCACTCAGTGTCGTAGTAATCGCGCAGGAGGTTATTGGTCACCCACGTGGGATAGTTCGGGGTGTTTTCAATGGAAGCGACGAGACTATTAGGTTGCGAAGTCACGATTTCTCCTTTCTGAGAATTTATCACCGATCGATATGTTACGAAATTATGTTCTAGTTAAACACTAACGCCCGCGAAAAAATTTCGCAACTATATTCGATATTGTGTGTGAAAGAGAAGATAGCGACAAACGCAAAAAGAGTGGGGCACGCACTCAAAGAATACGTGCCCCACCCCTGCCGAATATTGATAACCCGCTCGATGAGGGACGGGCGTAAGTTAGAAGAGCCGTGTCTCACGAACCTCGGAGGGCTCTTCCAGGGCCAGTAGGAAACGTTTGCGGTCCACGCCTCCGGCGTAGCCGGTCATGCTGCCGTCGGCACCAACCACGCGGTGGCAGGGAATCATGATGGAAATCTTATTGCGGCCCACCGCCTGGCCCACCGCCTGCGCGGGAGCTCCCGGACCCACGGCTCGCGAAATAGCGCCGTATGTGGTGGTGTACCCGGCGGGGACCGTCTTCAAATGCTCCCAGACGATGAGCTGGAAGTCCGTGCCCTCCGGATCTAACGGCAGGTCGAACGTCGTGCGGCGGCGCTCAAAGTACTCGTCTAACTGCGTGGTGGCCAGCGCTAGGAGCTGAGCCGCTGCATATTCGCCGGCCGGTTCGTTGTCTTCTGCTGTGCCGTGTTCCCGCAGATAAACCTCGGGATTCTCGATAAACGTACCCAGCTCGTGGGGGAGTGGGAAGTGCTTCTGCTCCTCGTACCAAAGGCCGACGATTGCGTCGGCGCGGGCCGCGACGTAGAGCGTGCCGACGGGGCTGTTGTGCCGGGTGTACCAGCGGGTGGGTGCTTCCGGTAGCTGCGGCAAATCGGTCGCTTTGGTCATGCTCTTCCTCGTAGGCTCGCGGGAATGTGTCACGGACACGGTTAAAGGACGGTGCCCCTCCACCCATCATAGGGGAGGGGCACTTGTGCGGTGTTATCTTAGCGCTCGGATTGCGCATCCTCATGCTCGTGATGCAGATGCGGCAGATGGGTCGAATGCAAATCGTGACCGAGAACGTCGTGCGCGTCGGGGTCTTCAACCGGGAGTACATGCGAATACTCGGAGTAGTAACGGTATGCGGCATACGCGCCAATTACGCTCAGAACAATTGCCACGCCGAAGGCCCAAGGCACCGCATCGGCGGAGTAAATCAGCGAGAAAACGACGAGTAGCCAGGATAGCGCGGCGGCGAGAACCGAAACGTTCATGGCGATAATGGCTAGCTTACGGCGACGAACATCGACCATGGGTGGCACGACCTAAGTCGCTTCCTCCTTCCGGGAGCCTATGCTCCGCTACGGTAAACATTGGTATGTATCGTGTGCGCGCCTATCGTTACCGACAACTATGAGCGCACCTCAATAAGCTGATACATCCATTGTACGGCGCTTTCAGTAGACAATGAAGGGGCACAACGGCGGGATACTACGACAGGTCGTATCGCAAGATAGATAGGGGACTACCTGCCCGGAATAATAACGGATAGAGCGGGCAAAACCCGCCCGCTGAGGTTCTTGAGGGGCCGCGACAGGCAAGCGTAGGGGCGGCAATAAAATCCAGCGCGAACCCCTGGACGCGTGAGGAAACCCAGAATATGGCAAAGGAATCCTGCACGGTCCTGACACCTCACGAATAAGGCCGCAGAATCAACGAGCCAAAGAAACATCATGCTATAAGCATCTGCCATGCCTTAGGACTAAATTTTGTAGAAATGACCACGCAATAAACGCTGAATTGAGCGTCATAAAACAGCGAAAAGCCCCGGCTACTTCAACCCCATAACGGGGGAGAAGTAGCCGGGGCTTCATCAGCTCAGGGTTTGCGCCGCTAGGTCACGGCATCAAAGGCTACGGTTAGGCAGTCTGAACGTCCTCGTCAACCCACTCGAGGGTGCGGGAGACAGCCTTCTTCCACAGGCGGTACTGGCGGTCGACCTCTGCGGGCTCCAAGGAGGGCAACCAGCGCTTGTCCTCAACCCAGTTGTCCACAACGTCCTGCTCGCCGGTCCAGAAGCCAACAGCAATACCTGCAGCGTATGCAGCGCCCAGAGCGGTGGTCTCAACAACCTTCGGGCGAATCACAGGAACGCCGAGGATATCAGCCTGGAACTGCATCAGGAACTCGTTAGCGGTCATGCCGCCGTCCACGCGCAGCTCGGAGAGCTCAACACCGGAGTCAGCGTTCATTGCGTCCAGAACCTCGCGGGTCTGGAATGCGGTTGCTTCCAGTGCCGCACGCACGATGTGTGCGCGGTTCACGTAGCGGGTCAGACCCACGATGACGCCGCGAGCGTCGGAACGCCAGTGCGGCGCGAACAGGCCGGAGAACGCGGGAACCACGTAGCAACCGCCGGAATCCTCAACAGAGGTAGCCAGACCCTCGGACTCAGCAGCGTTCTCAATCATGCGCAGGTTATCGCGCAGCCACTGAATCAGGGAGCCGCTCATCGCGACCGAGCCTTCCAGCGCGTACACGGGGGCCGCATCACCAATCTTGTAGGCCACGGTGGTCAGCAGGCCGTTGTCAGAGAAGACAGGCTCGCTACCGGTGTTCATGAGCATGAAGTTACCGGTACCGTAGGTGTTCTTCGCCATGCCCTTCTCGAAGCAGGCCTGGCCGAAGGTGGCAGCCTGCTGGTCGCCGAGGATACCTGCGATGGGGGTGCCTGCGAGCAGACCGGTGGGGCGGCCGTAGCCGTACACCTCGGAGGAGGACTTGATCTCGGGCAGCATGCTCATGGGGATACCCATGTCTGCAGCAATCTGCGGATCCCATTCGAGGGTGCGGATGTTCATCAGCAGGGTGCGGGATGCGTTGGTAACGTCGGTGACGTGCACGCCGCCGTCAACACCACCGGTCAGGTTCCAGACCAGCCAGGTGTCGGTGTTGCCGAAGAGCAGGTCGCCGCGTTCTGCGCGCTCGCGTGCGCCTTCAACGTTGTCCAGGATCCACTTGATCTTGGGGCCGGAGAAGTAGGTGGAGAGGTTCAGACCGACGATATCGTGGTACTTGCCGACACCCTCCTCGCCCGCAAGCTCCTCGACGATTTCCTGGGTGCGGGTGTCCTGCCAGACGATTGCGTTGTAGACAGGCTCACCGGTGTTCTTATCCCACACCACGGTGGTTTCACGCTGGTTGGTGATACCCACGGCAGCGATTTCGTGGTGGTTGACCTCGCCGTTTGCCATGGCGGTAGCCACGACCTTACGCACGTTCTGCCAAATCTCGATTGCGTTGTGCTCAACCCAGCCAGCCTTGGGGAAGATCTGCTCGTGCTCGAGCTGACCCTGAGCCACGTTCTCGCCTGCCTTGTTGAACAGGATTGCGCGGGAGCTGGTGGTTCCCTGGTCGATGGAGAGAATGTACTTGCGCTCGGTGTTGAGGGTTTCGGAGTGCAGAGAAGTCGTCATTGAGATTTCCTTAGAACTAAAAAGAAGGGGTTTTGAGAGGTTTAGAGGGGGAGGACTGCCGGAACGATCAGGCCTGCGAGGACTGCGCCGATGATCGGGCCAACAACCGGAACCCACGCGTAAGCCCAGTTGGAGCCGGTCTTACCGGGGATGGGCAAGAAGGTGTATGCGATACGGGGACCGAGGTCACGGGCGGGGTTGATAGCGTAACCGGTTGCGCCACCGAGGCTCATACCGATAGAAACAACGACCAACGCAACAGCCAAGGGGCCAATCTGGGCGGGGGTCTTACCGGATGCGATAATCCAGCCGATCAGGACGAAGGTGCCGATAATCTCGGTGAACAGGTTCCAGCCGTAGGATTTGATAGCGGGGCCGGTTGCGAAGATGCCGAGGTGGTCGCCCGGGTCCTCATCGAAGTGCTTCTTGTAAGCCAGGTAGGCTGCGGTTGCACCAGCCATTGCGCCCAGAACCTGAGCGACGATGTACAGGGTGATGTTCAGCGGGGTTGCGGGAACGCCAGTTGCCAGGTCGCGGCCTGCCGTTGCCAGGCCAACGGTCACTGCGGGGCTCAGGTGTGCACCAGAGTGGAAGGAGAGGTACACAGCGGTGAAAACTGCCAGACCCCAACCGAAGGTGATCACAACCCAGCCTGCGTCCTTAGCGTAAGACTTCTTCAGGGTCACTGCGGCGCATACGCCAGCACCCAGCAGAATCAAGATGAAAGTACCAAAGAACTCGGAAAGTACAAAACCAAGAGCGGTAGGTGCGCCGGAGGCATCCACGAGAGGGGATGAGCCGGCTGCAAGTAAAGTTCCTGCGGAAGCAAGAATAGACATTGATGCTCCTTGAAGACGAAGCGCCTGGAAGGCAAGCGAATCTTTGCTTGCGTGTTCCCGTGCGTCCTCACCGCACGGGCGGATCGGGGCACAACGCTGTGCTGAAATATGTAGCAGATTGCTACGGATAGTTGATAGAAATATCTGGGTGGGAAGCAGATCGTACCAGTGGGCTAACCCTGTATTTAGCTCGCTACTTCTTAGTTAGGAGATTATCGTAAACGGTTATTTAACCGTCCGTCCACCCCTCACCAGAAAATATAAGATAACCCATGGTGGGTGAGGGGTGAACGTAAGGTTCGTACCAAATAATCGGTTACGAAAGGTAGATGGAACCTCTAAGGATTAGAGCTTCACGCGAGGTGCCACGGGAGCGACAGCCTCAATCTTGGCCGAAGCCTCAGCATCGGTAGAGGTGGACTCCGCCTCGCGGATAGCCTCTACGCGTGCGGCGTACAGGTCACGCTCTTCCTTGACCTTCTGATCGTCCCAGCCGAGTTCCTTGCGCAGAATCTCGAGGATTTCATCTGCTGCTGCCAGACCGCGGTCGCGCTGCTCGAGGTCGAGGCGTACGCGGCGGACTAGCACGTCCTCCAGGTGCAGAGCGCCCTCATAGCGAACTGCGAAGACAACGTCTGCGCGCAGGAACTGGGGGGCCTTAGCCAGGGGAGCGCCGAGGGAGGAATCTGCATCGATGAGGGCGCCAAGGTCCTCAATCTGTGCGCCGTAACGCTCGAGCAGGTGGGTGATACGGGCCTCGTCCCAGCCGTAACGCTCTGCGTAGCGTGCACGGTTAGCAGCAACAGCGTGGTAGCCGTCAGCACCGACCAGACCGATGGTAGCGGTCACGGAGGGGTTCTGCTTAGCCTGTGCACCCAGTGCGAAATCAACGGCATCTTCCGCCATGACACGGTAGGTGGTGAGCTTACCACCAGCAATTGCGCTCATGCCGGGAGCAACCTCAGTTACAGTGTGCTCGCGGGAAACCTTGGTGGATGCTGCGCCGTCCTTAACCTTGGGCTGCAGCAGCGGGCGCAGACCGGTGTAGGTGCCGATAATATCCTCGCGGGTCAGCGGGTTGGCGATGAGCTTGTTAGCCTGCATCAGCACGTAGTCGATGTCCTTGCTGGTTGCAACCGGACGCTCGCGGTCCTCGGCGTAGGGGGTATCGGTGGTGCCGATAATCCAGTAACGCTGCCAAGGGATGATGAAGAGAACGGACTTCTCAGTCTTGGTGAAAATACCGCTAGTTGCGTTGATACGGTCGCGGGGGACAACGATGTGGATACCCTTAGAGGCGAGCACCTCCAGGCCGCCGTCGGGGTTAGCCAGGGACTCGGACTCTTCGGTCCACACACCGGTTGCGTTGATAATGTGCTTTGCGCGCACGTTCAGGCGCTCGCCGGTCTCCAGGTCTGCCAGCTCTGCGCCAATCACACGGCCGGATGCGTCCTTGGTGAAGCCAACAACCTGAGTACGGGATGCAGCCAGTGCGCCGTAGCCTGCAGCGGTACGGACGACGTCGATGACCAGGCGCGCGTCGTCAACGCGTGCATCGTAGAACTGGATTGCGCCGCTGAATGCGGAGTCCTTGATGTCGGGGAAGACGGTCTTGGTACCGGCCTTGGTGAAGTGGCGCTGGGAGGGGACGCCCTTGTTGCCGCGGGAGCCGAGGAATGCCAGGGTGTCGTACATTCCGATGCCGATTGCGGAGTATGCGCGCTCGATGACGGGCATCTTCAGAGGCCACAGGAAGGGCTGTGCGTGCACCAGGTGGGGTGCAATCTTGTTCAGCAGCAGGCCGCGTTCGGTCAGTGCTTCGGTCACGAGCTTGAAGTCGAGGTTGTAGAGGTAGCGCAGACCGCCGTGCACGAGCTTGGAGGACCAGGCGCTGGTACCTGCGGCCCAGTCGCCGGCTTCGACGATGCCGGTGCGCAGGCCACGAGTTACAGCGTCGAGCGCGATACCGGCGCCGGTGATACCGCCGCCGACCACGAGGACGTCGAGTTCTTCGGTGCTCATGCTCTTGAGAGCCTGAGCGCGGGATGCAGCGGTCAGCTGCGACTGCTGTGCAAAGTGCTGGGAGCTCATATGTTTGTTCTCTTCTTTTCTATGGGGGGGGCCGCTACGGGGCGGCATTGCCTGTCGTCTTGACTTAGTAAAACCCGATAATGAAATAATTACCAAGTAGAATGAACAGATTTTCACAGGGGGTCTTTGCACATGAACGAACGCGCTAGCCACACCTACGAGGCCGCGGAACTTTACTACATCCACAACATGACTATGGACGCCATAGCGAGCCGTTTAGGAGTCTCCCGCGCCACGGTTTCACGCCTGCTCAAAAGCGCCCGCGAAAGCGGCATGGTGCAAATCCGACTGGACGATTCCTTCCGCACCCGAAGTGAACTGGAGAGGCGCATCGGCGAACGCTACAAAGTGCGCGTCACCCTGGTGAACGTGCGCGCCGACGCCACGCCGATTGCTCGCATGAGTCAGGTTGCGCGTACCGCCGCATCCCTGCTGGACTCGCTCATCGATGACGGGACCCTCCTGGGGGTGGCCTGGGGTTCCACAGTGACTGAGGTATCTCGGCACCTGCCGCGCCGCCCCCTGACCGGCGTAAAGATCGTGCAGCTCAACGGTGCCGGTAATGCGCATCATTCGGGTATTCCCTACCTGGGCTCTCTGCTGGGCCAGTTGGCTAGCGCCTATGAAGCGCAGACTGTGCATTTTCCGGTGCCGGCTTTCTTCGATTATGCCGAGACAAAAGAAGCCATGTGGCGCGAGCGTAGTGTGCAGGCTGGCCTGCGGGTGCAGCAAAGTGTGGACCTGGCCCTCTTTGGCGTGGGTGCGTTTGGCGGCCCGATTCCCTCGCACGTGTACTCGGGTGGATACTTTGACGCGGAGGAACAGCATCGCCTGCGAGAGCTGGGGGTTGTGGGTGATATGTGCACCGTGCTGTTGCGAGAGGACGGCTCGTGGGCTGATTTGGAGCTGAACCGTCGGGCTTCGGGGCCCACGCCCAAGGAGCTGGCACGTATTCCACGGCGTATCTGTGTGGCTTCGGGTGTGCATCGCGTCAGGGCTTTACGCGGGGCTCTGCGCACCGGTGCGATTACGGACTTGGTGCTGGATGATGCACTTGCCAAGGCTCTGATGGAGAGATAGCTTCCCGTGGCACGGCGAATTGTTCAATCTTCCCCTGAATGATGTTTCAAGGTGACGCTGAGTGTCGTCGTGAAGCGGTTCTTAGACGTACAATGTGAGTCGTTTGTCCTGCACTTGGTGCAATTTTTGCCTGTGGATGCAAAATATTGTCCGCAGAACACCGATTTCTATCGCTTATGTGCGCACCGCGTGAACTGGCGCGTCACTCAACGTTGAAAGAACCAGCCACATGAACATCTCCTATAACGCCCAGCGAAACCCGCATCTGGGTGCTCCCGGCGTCACCACCATGCACGGTGAAGCCCAGTCCTCCGACGCAACCCCTCTGCCCGGCCCCGGCGCGGGGCAGTGGCGCATTACCGGAACCAAACTGGGTGGTGCCTGCCCGACGATTCTTGCTGGGCGCGACGGCTTTATTCAGGTGCTGTGCACCCAGGTCTTTGCGCACGGAGAATTTATTACCCCGAAGCTTTCGATTCTTGACCCGCATACGGGCCGTGAGCTTTCGCACCTGGATATTCCCAAGGGGGCACTGTTAGGCGGTGTGTACGCCTACCTTGATGCGAAGGACCGCATGGTTCTGGTGGATGGTTCGCAGTGCCTGCTGAAGCTGGGGCACTCGAGTGATGGCCGCGGTATTCGTGTGGAGGAGCGCATCGACCTGAGCCGCATGCTGGCCCAGAGCCCCAAGGATGCGGTGGTCGGCCTGGTGCCCGATTGGGGCGGGCGCATTTGGGTTGCCACAAAGAACGGATACGTGGCGGTTGTTGATACGGAACGCGGCACGATTCGTTCCATGCGCTTGAATAGGGTGTCGGTGGCCGGCGAGCGTATCGATAACTCGATTTCGGCCTGCCCGCTGGGGGTGAGCGTGGTGACTTCTCACGCAATCTATATGTTGCAGGCGAGTGCGGCAGGTGGGCCTAGCCTGCGCTGGTGGCATGCTTACGACCGTGGCACGGCCCGCAAGCCGGGCAAACTGGCTTGGGGTTCTGGTGCCTCTCCGACGTTCTTCGGCCCGACGGGTTCGGACTACGTGATGCTGACTGATAACGCGGACGTTCAGGAGTCTGTCATCGTGTACCGTACCGAGGATGGCTCGAAGGTGGGGAGTGCGGAGCTGTTCACCGCGGGCGCTTCGGGTACCGAGAACTCCATGATTGGTGTGGGGAACACGATGGTGGGTGCGAATACCTATGGCTATCCGTACCCCAAGTATCCGGAGGGTGCTGGCCCCTCGGTTCCGGCGACGGCTCTTTTCGCGCCCGGTATGGAGCGTTGGGATATTACCGACCGTGGCCTGCGTAAGATCTGGGACCGTAAGGATGTGTATTCCTCGGCTGTTCCTCGTTATTCGGCGGCCGATGGGCTGATTTATACGTGCGAGCGTCGCCGAGGCCCGGCGGGGTTGGCGAACGGCGCCTACGCCTGGGCGGTGGCCCTGGATATGAAGACTGGGCGCACGGTGCACGAGCAGCGTCTGCCGCAGCACGTGAGCCTGTTGCTTGGCGGCGGCGATACCCTGCAGATGGTGGGCACAATTGACCGTTACGGCACGTGGTGGCAGGGCACGATTAGTGGTGTGTACCGCATCGCGAAGGCTTAGGAAGGGCAGAAGAATGGAACGATACACGATGAATACTTCCCGCCGTACCGCCTTGAAGGTGGCTGGCACTTCGGCGATGCTGGTGGCGGGCGTGTCTGTTCAGGATGCGCAGGCTGCGACCCGTTCGGGTGGTCGTCGTTCGGCGAGCCCGCGACCGGTGACTCAACGAGCCGGTAGGGGCGCCGCTTCGGCTTACCTGACGCGGGTTCCGGTGCGGTTTACCGAGCCGAGTGTGCGTCTGGAACTGCGCGCGCAGAATCCCGGGGCGGTCACTTCGGTGCCGCTGCAGGATCGACCGGCTCGAACTCTGAACCTGCGGAACCTGCCGATTCTTATGAGCATTGTGAACGAGGGAAATACGACTCTGCCGGTGGGTACTCGTCTGCTTATTCGCACTCGAGCTCAGGACTCGGCGACTGGCTTGCTCCTTAGCCCGGAGGCAAGTTTGGTTGTCTCTGGTGGCGAGGCGGTGACAGCCGGGGCAGGTGGCGTTGGTCCTTCGGTCCTGGTGCCTCCTGTGGACGTCCTTAATCTGCAGGCCTTGGGTCGTGGTGAGCTGAATGGCGCGGTCGGCGCGGGAGGGGAGAACGTGCTGGAGCTACGCGCGGCTATTCCGGCGGGGCATCGCCTGGAGGTTCGTCTGCGCTACGCGGTAGCTTCGGGGGTGAGCGCTTCACGTCTGAGGGGCGTGCACTGCTCGGCTTCCCTGGATATGGTTGCGGCGGGGCTATCCCGAGGCTTCCATGAGGTGCAGAGTTCCGGTGTGGTTGCTGCGCTTGCCTAGGCGCTTATAGCTCTGTATTGGCTCTTTAGTTCTTTAGCGTCCGTCGTCGGCTTCGTGCTCGCCGAAGGCCACTTTGACCGCGTGGTGTAGCGCCTCGCGCACCATGGCGATGGCGGGGTTGGCGGCGGATTCGCGGCGTACCGCGGTAAAGATTTTGCGGGAGGGTTTGCCGGGTAGCTCGACGATACGTAGCCCTTCGGTGGTGGAGAGCGAGGAGAGGATGAATCCGGGCACGATGGTGACGGCGAATCCTGCCTTGACGAGGTTAGAGTTTGTGATCATGTCGTTGGCGCTGTAGCGGATGACCGGTTCGAAGCCTGCGGTGCGGCATTGGTTGATGGCCCAGATGCGCGAGGTGTTTTGCTCCATCTCGAGTACCCAGGGCAGCGCGTGCGCTTCCTTGATGGAGGTGATATTCGAGACGCTGGGCACGATGAGGCTGAGAGGATCTTCGGTGAGTAGCTCGGAGTGCAGCTCGGGGTACTCGGGGATGTGGTGGTGCGGGTAGGCCTCGGAGAGCACCATGTCGTACTCGCGGCTGCGGGTGAGGGAGGTGCCGGTTTCGGGGTCGATTTGTAGCACCTGTAGCGTGAGTGAGGGGGCGTGCTCGGCGAGGTAGCTGAGTGCGGCTGGAAGTAGGGCGAAGGCCGCGGATTGGAAGATGGCTAGGCGTACGCGGCCTGCGGGTTCGCCGGTGAGGTTGGCGACGGAGGTCTGCATGCGATCGAGTTCGCGCAGGATGCTGCGGGCGCTTTCGACGACGATGAGTCCGGCGCTGGTGAGTTGCACGCGCCGTCCGATGCGTTGCAGGAGGGCGGTGCCGGTTTCTTTTTCGAGGGTTGCGATTTGTTGCGAGACGGCGGAGGGGGTGAGGCTGAGCGCCTCTGCCGCGGCGATGATGGTGCCTCGCTCTTGGATTTCGAGGAGCATCTGCATGCGTCGGATGTCGTAGATGGACACGGTGTACTCCTGCTTTCTTCCGTGCTTTCGGGGTGGGGTGCTCCCGTGAGGTTTTTGCCTCGGTGGGGGAGTGAGGTGTGCGGGTTGAATCCCTTGTGACTGGTTGTCTCTGATAGTGGACTCTTGTCCATAGTATCGCGCCCCGTGAGAGTCGAAAATGTGCCGTATTGATGGGGAAATTGGCCCTGGGGATGGGGGGCTCTTGCGGGTAATGTGCGGATAGTGTCTTGTCTGGGAGCTTTCGGGATTTTAAGAGGGGCTCTGAAGCGTTTTTTGATTCTGCTTTTGATGTGGTTGTTTGTTACGTTCTAGGTTCGCCGGGTGGCTTCGGAAAGTGCTAGCCTGGGAGGGATGGATAGCGGTGTCGCTATTGTTTTGCCTACCCTTGCGGGGCACGGTATCTGTGAGGGGTACGGGTGGAACTATCTCTTAGGTTTGTTTAGAAAATCTAAATAAACTTTGGAAAAAACCTTTAGTTTTTCTAATGAGGTGTTCAGCACTTTTTTGTGGTGAAATAGAGACATCGTCAAACGTGGTGTGTACCGCACACAGTGAGATAGTTAGGAGTCGAGGATGACCCATCCTTTCGCATCTGAGCACTACCAGAAGATGGCTCTGGAGGCTCGTCAGCTTGTTCGTCAGTGGGTAAACGAATCCCAGTCGATCAAGCCTACCTTCGCGGCTGAGCAGCTCGCCGGTGTTCTGAAGGACCCCAATGGTCTTCCCTTCACCGTCGGCTTTGTTGACGGCGTGATTCGTCCCGAGGACGACAACGTCTCCGGTCGTAACCTCTCCCGTATTTCTGGCCTGGCACCTTCCTTCCTGCCCTGGTACATGAAGTCCGCTGTTGGCTTCGGTGGCAAGCTGGCTGGTAAGGTTGCATGGCCTACCGTTCCCGTTGCACGCCGCGTGCTGCGCGAGATGGTCGGTCACCTGATTGTTGACGCTTCTGAGGAGAAGCTGGGCGACGCTATTGCAGAGCTGACCAAGACTGGTAACCGCCTGAACGTTAACCTCCTCGGTGAGGCAGTGCTGGGTGACAAGGAAGCAGAGCACCGCCTGGCTGAGACCAAGCGCCTGCTGGCACGCGACGACGTTGACTACGTCTCCATTAAGGTGTCCGCAGTTTCCGGCCCCCACCAGCACTGGGCATTCGACGAGGTTGTTGAGACCGCTGTTCGCCGCCTGACTCCGCTGTACGAGCTGGCTGCTTCTTCCTCCCCCAAGAAGTTCATCAACCTGGACATGGAGGAGTACAAGGACCTGGACCTCACCATTGAGGTGTTTACCAAGATCTTGGACCAGCCTCAGCTGAAGGACCTAGAAGCCGGTATCGTGCTCCAGGCATACCTGCCCGACACCTTGGGTGCAATGCAGCGCCTGCAGGCCTGGGCCGCTAAGCGTGTTGAGGCTGGCGGCGCTGGCGTCAAGGTCCGTCTGGTGAAGGGTGCAAACCTTTCCATGGAGATTGTGGAAGCTGTCATGCACGGCTGGCCGCTAACCACCTGGGACACCAAGCAGGCTGCAGACACCAACTACAAGCGCGTTCTGGACTACGCACTGCGTCCTGAGCACGTGAAGAACATCCGCCTTGGTATTGCAGGCCATAACCTCTTCGACGTTGCTTTCGCGCTGTTGCTCTCTGAAGACCGCGGTGTGAAGGATCGCGTTGAATTCGAGATGCTGATTGGTATGGCTGAGCAGCAGGCAGAAATTGTCCGCCGCCGCGTTGGCCACCTGCTGCTGTACGTGCCCGTCGTGAACCCCAAGGAATTCGACGTTGCAATCGCATACCTGATTCGTCGTCTCGAGGAGAACGCATCCTCCGAGAACTTCATGTCTGGTATCTTCGATCTGGCAACCGACGAGTCCATCTTCAAGCGCGAAGAGGACCGCTTCATGCGTGCTCTGAACTCCGTCACCGATGAGGTTCCCGCATCCAAGCGTAGCCAGAACCGTCTGACTGAGAACGAGGACAACGTCTTCGTACCGGCTGGCCGCTTCGAGAACACCCCCGACACCGACCCTGCACTGGCCGGTAACCGTGAGTGGGGTCGCGCAATCCTTGAGCGCTCCAAGACCACTAAGCTGGGCATTGATATTCTGAAGGCTAACGAGCTGACCAGCGCTGCTGAGGCTGAGAAGCTGGTTAAGGAAACTGAGGAAGCCGGCAAGGCTTGGGGTAAGCTCTCCGGCCACGAGCGCGCAGAGATTCTGCGTAAGGTTGGTAAGGCTATCGCTCTGCATCGTGGCGATCTGCTGGAGGTTATGGCAGCTGAGGCTGGCAAGACCCTGGAGCAGGGCGACACCGAGGTCTCCGAGGCAATCGACTTTGCATACTACTACGCAATGCTGGCCGAGGACCTCGAGAAGATTGACGGCGCACAGCACAAGTCTGTGGACCTGACTCTGGTTGTTCCCCCGTGGAACTTCCCGACCGCTATTCCCGCCGGTGGTGTTCTGGCAGGTCTTGCAGCTGGTTCCGCTGTGATTTTCAAGCCTGCAACCATCACTGCTCGCACCGGTGCTCTGATTGCAGAGATTATGTGGAATGCAGGCGTCCCCAAGGAAGTTCTGAAGCTGGTCAAGGTTGTCGACCGTGAGGCCGGTAAGGTCCTCATCTCGCACCCCGAGGTGGATCGCCTGATTCTGACCGGTGGTTACGAAACCGCGGAGCTCTTCCGCTCCTGGCGTGATGACCTGCCGCTGTTCGGTGAGACCTCGGGTAAGAACTCGATCATCGTCACCCCGAACGCCGACATTGACCTGGCTGTCAAGGACGTCGTCTACTCGGCATTCGGCCACGCAGGCCAGAAGTGCTCCGCTGGTTCCACCGTTATCCTGGTGGGCTCCGTGGCACACTCCGAGCGCTTCCGCCGTCAGCTGCTTGACTCGGTCAACTCCCTGCATGTGGCACACCCGCAGGACATTGAGTCCCAGATGGGCCCCGTCGTTCAGAAGCCCGAAGAGAAGCTGTTGCGCGGTCTGACCACCCTCGGCCCGGGCGAGCGTTGGCTCATCCAGCCGAAGGAACTGGACGAGACCGGCCGCCTGTGGAGCCCCGGTGTTCGTGAAGGCGTCAAGCCCGGTTCCGAGTACCACATGACCGAGTACTTCGGCCCCATCCTGGGCATCATGACTGCTGACACCCTGGAAGAAGCAATCGAGCTGCAGAACGCTCCCGACTACGGTCTGACCGCTGGTCTGCACTCTCTGGATGCCGATGAGCTCGAGCTGTGGCTCTCCAAGGTCCAGGCAGGTAACCTGTACGTGAACCGTGCAATTACCGGTGCAATCGTTCAGCGTCAGCCCTTCGGTGGTTGGAAGAAGTCTACCGTTGGCTCCGGTACCAAGGCAGGCGGCCCCAGCTACCTGATTGCTCTGTCCGATTGGGAGCCCGTCAAGTCCACCGCAACCGCAACCACCCACTCGGTGACCGTGCGCGAAACCCTGGCTACCATTGAGAACTCCGAGCTGGGCAAGCGTGAGGACTTCGCCTTCATCAAGCGCAGCGTCTCCTCTGACGCACACGCTTGGGACACCGAGTTCGGCTTCGGTCACGACCCCTCGAAGCTGGGTGTGGAGCGCAACATCCTGCGCTACGTTCCCACCCAGGTCCTGGTTCGTGCCGACGAGTCTGCAACCGCAGCAGAGACCCTGCGCGTTGTGCTTGCCGGTCTGGCAGCAAACGCACCGGTTGCTCTGTCCGTTGGTAAGGACCTGCCGGTTGATGTCCGCGGTGTTCTGGAGAACAAGGGCGTCAAGTACGAGGTCAAGTCGGACGCACAGTTCCGCGAGTACCTGGCTTCGAACGCTAAGACCCCGGTTCGCGCACTGGCTGGTACCCCGCTGGAAGGCACCCGTATCCGTTACGTCGGTAACGACGTAAAGTCCATCTACTCGGCACTGGGTGGTCGCCCGGATGTTGCAGTGTACTTCGCACCGGTCACCGAGGCTGGCCGCATCGAGATGCTGCCCTTCCTCCGCGAGCAGGCTGTTTCGATTACCGCACACCGTTTCGGTAACCCCAACCGCTTCTCTGAGCGCGTCATCTCTTCCCGCTAAGGTCTGACGCTCTGAGCCTCCTGCAGAGAGGCTCAGGCACTGACTTCGGGCGATAGGCTCCGTATCCCTCATGGATACGGAGCCTATCGTTGTTTGTGGGTGCTACACGACAGCCAGATAGGGGGCGCTGTATTGTGGCGAGTGGGGTGGTGGCGAGCGCTTCGAAGAACGGGCGGACAATGCGGTGTTGTCGATGCGGCGCCGGGGTGTTTGAACGTGCCCCGCGTTACTTCTTATGTGATAATTGTGATACAACGTTCCGCTGTCCCACGTGCGGAGCGATACCGTGCGCGGGAAGGTCCGCGCTACGCAAGAACACACTGAAAGGAAACTGCTGCTATGAGCAACGTTCCCGCAGAACTCTCGTACACTTCCGAGCACGAGTGGGTCTCTGCTCTCACCGATGAGGGCACCGTCCGCGTCGGCATTACCGATCATGCTCAGGATGCTCTGGGTGACGTCGTGTATGTTGATCTTCCCAGCGTTGGTGATTCCGTAGCTGCTGAGGAAAGCTTTGGCGAGATTGAATCCACCAAGTCTGTCTCCGACCTCTTTGCGCCCATCTCCGGTGAGATTGTTGCCGTCAACGAGACCCTGGAGGATGATCCTGCCCAGGTGAACTCTGATCCTTATGGTGAGGGTTGGATTGTTGAGATTCGTCCCGAGAACGCTGACGACTTGGCTAACCTGCTGGATGCAGAGGCATACAAGGCTGAGCTGGACAAGCTTTAAGCTTCAAGAACTCACCCCTGTGGGGGATTTTTAGAGTTGAAACGGCGAGACCGAATTGGTCTCGCCGTTTTTCTTTGTAGATGCACACAAACGCAAATAAACAGGCATCCTTGAAGCTTTTGGCGAGGGTTGCTGAAGCCATTGGGGGAGAGTGAAATAGTGCTAAACCCCAAGTGGGGGCCTCTTTGAGGTTAAATGTGATGAAAACTTCAACCATAGCAAGAAGATAAAATTTTCCTCGTAAAACAGTCCAATATTTGGAGGGTATGTTTATCTTATGGGTTTCTTGCTAAAATTGGTACCATTACTGCCAGATTGTGTTTGGAAATGTGGTTGTTTTGGGGTTTTAGTGGACCCCGGGATGTCCTTTCTGAATAGCGAAATGCCTTGTGAAGCTATAAGATTGTCTGGAAGGTTCATGGTTTATCATTTCGTGATAAACAAATAAACTGATCTATCACACTCTCAACACAAGAAGCAAAGACAACCGGCACGAAGCGACACCCCTCCTCGGAGGAACGCACTATTCACTCAACTCGGTGCGTAACGTGATCGACTGGTACATACCCGAAAGACATAGATGACCTCACGCATCGATGATGGCTTCAGTGCCTCTGAAGCCGCACTAGATAGCGCGGAGCGCGGTGCCTCTGACCGCAACCCGCGCGAGGTGAAGAGCCGAACCATTGGTCAGGTTCTGAGCCAGCTCGACCTGGAATTCCCCGGGATTAGTGCCTCCAAGATTCGATTCCTGGAGGAACGAGGCCTGGTGCATCCCAGTCGTACCGAGACCGGATACCGTAAGTACTCTCAGACGGATATTGAGCGTCTGCGATACATTCTCACCATGCAGCGCGATCACTACATGCCGCTAAAGGTAATCCGTCAGCATCTGGATGATTTGGAGGCTGGTCGTGTCCTGAACTCCATGCCGACCACCGTCAGCGAGGAAGTCCTGGACAGCGTCCTCGGAACCAACGGGCAGGAAGGCCGTACCTATACCCTGCGCGAGTTGGCCGAATATGCGAATACCACCCCCGAGCTCATCCACGACCTGATTGACTTCGGTCTTCTGGAGGATGGCGCGGACCATGAGTACACCGACTATGACGTGCTGATTGCCCGCGTTAGTGCGGAGCTGACTCAGCACGGTATTCAGCCCCGCCACCTGCGCGCCTTCAAATCGGCCGCAGATCGCGAGATTTCCCTCGTGGAAATTGCTGTAGCACCCCTGGCCTCCCGCCGCGATGCGGCATCGCAGGCTCAGGATCGAGCCGATAAGATTCGCAAGCTCTGCCTGCAGTTGCACGCAACTCTCGTCGAGTCGGCTATGCCCACCTACGAGTAGGAGGGCGAAGCTGCGGCACGGTTCCTTGACTAATCGGCCGCGACCGGGCGGTGCAATCCGTCTTCCCCCGGGGATGCGCCCTTGCGGCGTAAGCCCGAGGTTACCGTTCATACATGGACGGTAACCCCCTAAGATTTGGACGAAGCTGCTTCTCGTACGCGGATTTCTACCCCTTCGTCCAACACGAAGAGCTTCTACGCCAAGGGGCTCCCGGCCTGCCAAAGGCTATTCACTTAACTCAGTTGCGAATGCGTGCCAATCTGCGGATTGGTGCGCATTCGCTATTTAATGCAGAAAATAACGCCGGGGGATCGGGGAACACGGCACCTAACGAAGGATTGTTCCTCGGTGAGGATGCGCCTTCGTGGGGGGCCCTAGCAAACGTCTCGCGTGTGGGTTTTGTGGGCGCAATGGGGTGTTGCGTTCCGAGCGGCCCCGAGCGGATAAAGAACGACTCTCACGGTGAGTTCGATTTTAAGTAGGGCTCCATATCGGTTAAAATGAAATGGACAGACCGCGCCTATCGCGCACCGGTCGCTCTGTCGGCCCTCAGCCCGTTCCCATATCGAACGGTGTATATGAGGCGATATCGGCCGCGGATTGATGGGGCGCGGTATATCGCTTAACGGCTCCCATCACGCCCACGGGGCGTTTGGGAATCAAGCGAAAACTAGCTAGATGCGTGAATGGGCATTCTGTGAGTGCCACACGACGAGGACACTAAAGGAGGGGCCATGGTGGAGCACCAGACCGCCGGACAGGCCGGCGAGAGCGCAGGCGCTGGCGAGGCATACCTGGGCTTTGACCAGCCCCTGGACGGTTTCGACGCACTTTTCCCCACTGCACCTCCGCCGCGCGGTGAACAGGGTGTGCTCTTCGCCGACCCTGTCTCTGTGGTGGAAGAGAATCTCGGTTACCGCGGTGCCGTCGCCTGCAAGGCTGCCGGTATTACCTACCGCCAGCTCGACTACTGGGCCCGCACCGACCTCGTGGTTCCCACCGTGCGCGGCGCCTCCGGGTCCGGAACCCAGCGCCTCTACAGCTTCCGAGACGTCCTCGTGCTCAAAATTGTGAAGCGCCTGCTCGACACCGGCGTGTCCCTGCAGCAGATTCGTCTCTCCATTGAGCATCTGCGAAGCCGCGGCCTGGATGACTTAGCCGATATCACGCTCATGAGTGATGGCACTACCGTGTACGAGTGCACCTCGCCCAGCGAGGTGATTGACCTGGTCCAGGCCGGTCAGGGTGTCTTCGGTATCGCCATCGGTCGCGTGTGGCGAGAAATCGAGATGAACCTTAACGGTCAGCCCGGCGAGGAAATGAATGAATCCTTCGAAGGCGACGAGCTTGCCGCTCGCCGCGCTCGCCGCGCCCAGGCCTAGTGCCTAGTACCGGCCTGACTTGCCGGCCGCCACTGCGGGGCTCCAGCCTCACAGACCCCATACTTTTTCTTCTGCCTGCCCGAGCATCAACGATGCGCGGGCAGGCAGAACGCTATCTGTGGGGGCAGCACTGATGGACGCAAAAATAATGGGTGCAAAATAATGTAAAGAGACCACGGGGTGGACGTAACGAGCAAATATTCAAGGATAGGTTGAGAAAATACTCACGTTACCCCCTGTCAGGTCCGGAAGAAGCACCGGGATTCGCTAGAATGAAGGAGCATTACACCTCACTCATATCACGGATTCTCAATGTCCCGAATCGTTAGTATCAGCAGTCTCAAGGGCGGTGTGGGTAAAACCTCTATCACCCTGGGACTCGCCTCGGCAGCGCTACACAGCGGCCTTTCCGCACTCGTTATCGACCTTGACCCCCACGGAGACGCCAGCACCGGCTTAGCCGTCGACGAGAATATCCCCGACGTAGCCTCCCTGATTGCCAGCCCCAACGAACGAGCCTTCGCTGATGAAGCCGGAGAATCCGCCTGGAACAGGCTGGTGGGTAAACCGACCCTGCTAACGAACACCCCCGTCGATACCGGCAGCGTACGAGTAGCCCGCGGGTCGGCGCGCTCCACCCTCGTGGACCGTCAGGAGGCGGCACCGTTCATCCGCCGCTTCAAGCGCATGGTGGATGCCGCGGCGGACGCCTACGACGTGATTCTGATTGACTGTCCGCCTTTCCTGGGTACGCTTTCCTCGATGGGCTGGGCCGCCAGCCAGCGAATTCTCTCCGTGGCGGAGCCCTCCCTCTTCTCGGTGGCCGGTACAGAACGCACCCTGCGCGCCATCCTACGCTTTCAGCAGGAGAGCGGCACAAGCATCGACGGAGCCGGGGTCGTCATCAACAAGATGCGCCCGGATGACAGTGAACACCAGTACCGCCGCGACGAGATGCGCTCGCTCTTCGGCGACCTCGTGGCCGAGCCCGTCCTGCGAGAAAGCCCCGTGTTGCAGCGAGCTCAGGGCGCCGCATATCCGATTCATTTCTGGCCTGATGAAGAATCCGTTGAACCCGCCGTGGACTTTACCCGCCTGCTGGTTGGGCTCATGGCCGACCTGTAAGCCTGCCGCCCAGGGCTGAGGGGTTGTGTAATCGGGGTGTGGGTGTTGCTTCGTATCCCTGTTTGTTGGTGCGGTACCAGGCTTGTTACCAGGCTTCTGAGGGAATAGCCGTGCTCCCCGACGCGTTATAGTGGCAGTAAAAGAGCCGTGCGCTCGCAGGAATCCCCGGGCGCTTCGGCACGGGGCCGCGGTCGTGCCGCAGGTAAAACAGAGAAAGAGAAGAACATCGTGAGCATCGAACACCTGGAACGTATCGACGGGGTAGCCCAGTACGACCTCATCGTGATTGGTTCCGGCTCGGGCAACACCCTCATCGGCCCCGAGTGGGACGATAAAAAGGTCGCCCTGGTCGACGGAGGCATCTTCGGCGGAACCTGCCTGAACGTAGGCTGTATTCCCACCAAGATGTTCGTCTACCCGGCTACCGTCGCCGAAAAGACCCGCGAAGTCAAGCGCCTAGGCATCGACGCGCACGTGGATGCCGTGCACTGGTCCGAGATCCGCGACCGTATCTTCGCCTCCCGCATCGACCGTATCTCTGAAGGGGGCCGCGACTGGCGTGCCGGCCTGCCCAACGTGGACTTCTACGCTCAGTACGCGCACTTTGTCGGTTCGCACACCCTGGAACTGACCGACGGCACCCGACTGCACGGTCGACAGATTGTGATTGCCGCTGGCTCTCGCGCCGTGTTGCCTTCCGTGCCCGGCATCGATTCGCAGAAGGTGTACACCAACGACACCATCATGCGTCTGGATGAGTTGCCCGCCCGCATGGTCGTCATCGGCGGTGGCGTGATTGCGGCCGAGTTCTCCCACGTCTTCTCCGCCCTCGGTACTGAAGTCACCCAGATTAACCGCTCCTCCCGCCTGCTGCGCGGCGTGGACGCAGAGGTTGTGGAACGCTTTGAGGAAGCCGCAAGCAAGCAGTGGAACATCGTCAAGGATGCGGGTCTCTCCGAAATCCGTGAGAATGCCGACGGTAGCGTAACCGTCGTAGTGAAGCGCACCACCGAGAACGGTGAAGAACTGCTCGAAATCCCTGCGGACGCTGTGCTTGTGGCAACCGGTCGCCGCCCCAACACCGACACGCTCAACGCAAAGAACTACTTCGATGTGCAGGATGGCGGCCAGCTCAGCGTCGACAAGTACCAGCGCGTGCTCTACAACGGTGCACCCGTACCCGGCGTCTTCGCCCTGGGCGATGTTTCCAGCCGCTACCAGCTCAAGCACGTGGCCAACCACGAGGCACGCGTCGTGCAGTACAACCTCAGCCACCCCGAGGACCTGCGCGCGAGCGATCACCGCTACGTGCCGGGTGCCATCTTCAGCAACCCGCAGATTGCCTTTGTTGGTATGACCGAGGAACAGGCTCGTGAGGCCGCCGCCCGCGAAGGATTCGAGATTACTGTCAAGGCACAGAACTTCGGCGACACCGCCTACGGCTGGGCAATGGAAGACAAGATTGGTCTGTGCAAGCTGATTGCCCGCAAGGACAACGGTGAACTGCTCGGTGCGCACCTGGTGGGTGAAGAGTCCTCCGTGCTCATCCAGCCGCTGATTCAGGCCATGAGCTTCAACCAGGATGCCCGTACCCTGGCCCGCGGCCAGTACTGGATTCACCCGGCCCTAACCGAAATCGTGGAAAACGCCCTGCTCGGTCTGGAGTTCGACGAGCCCGTCAACTAACGCCGACCGGCTCACAGAGTAACGCTCAAGCGCTCAGGCTCTGAGTGTTGAGGCAAACATAGAGGAGGGGGTTGTACCTAAGCGGTACGACCCCCTCCTCACATATTCATGACCAGATAGTGACGACTAGGAGCCTTCGCCTTCCGAACGCTGAGCATCTGCCTTCTTAGCATCTACACCCTTAGCCGGGGTAGCGGCCTCATGCTCGGAATCGTCGTTAGCCTTCTCAGATTGCTCGGCGTCTTCCTTAGCCTCAGCCTTCTCATCCTGCGGCTTCTGCAGACGTTCCACCGCCTGCTCACGCAGCTCCTCAAACTTCTCAGCCGCCTGGTCACGGAACTCTGCCAGACGCTCGGCCTGCTGATCGGCGTACTCGGCCAGGCGCTCGGTCGCTTGATCACGCAGCCCCACAAGCCGCTCCGTCTGCTCGGCGGCGTAATCCTGCAGACGGGACAGCGAACCCGACGTGGTGGCGGTGACCCGGCCGTACATTTCGTCCACATAGGAGGAGAAATCCTGCAGCACCTTCGCACGGCGGATCTTGTGCGAGGGGGTCAGATAGCCGTCCTCCTCGGTCAGATCGCGGTTCATGATGCGGAACTCCCGGATACCCTCGGCGCGCGAGACCAGCTGGTTTGCCTCATCCACAATCCGCTGCACCGCGGCGCGTACCGCCGGGTGCACGGCCGCCTCCGGGATAGAGAGCGAACGTGGCAAGCCCAGGTGCTCAAGCTGCTCGGACAGGGTATCAGGATCCAAGGTCACGAGGGCCGCGATGAAGGGCTTCTCATCACCCACCAGCATGGCCTGAGACACCAGGGGAGAAGTGCGCAGATGATTCTCCGCGATGCCCGGAATAACGTTCTTGCCGCCGGCGGTGACGATGATTTCCTTCTTGCGTCCCACAATCTTCAGCAACCCGGCCTCGTCAAACTTGGCCAGGTCACCGGTCCGGAACCAACCGTCCTCGGTGAATGCCTGGGCATCCTCTTCAGGGTTCTTGTAGTAGCTACTAATCACGCCCACGCCACGAACCAGAAGCTCGCCGTCCTCAGCAATGTAGCCTTCGGAACCGGGGATGAGCGGACCAAGCATACCGATCTGGTACGGGTTGATGCGGCCAACCGCAATCGGAGCGCAGGTCTCGGTCAGACCGTAGCCCTCGATGACCTGCACACCCACCGCGTGGAAGAAGTGCGCGAGGCGCTCGCCCAGCGGACCGCCTCCGGAGACAGCGTAGCGCAGCTGCCCGCCCAGGGCTGCGCGCAACTTGGAGTACACGAGGCGGTCGTACAGGGCGTACTGTGCTGCCAGCTTGACGGGCACACGGCCCTCAATCTTCGCCTGCGACCAGCGCACCGCAATATCGGTGGAACGCTCGAAGAGAGCCTTATTGAACTTACCGCCCTTAGCAGCCTTTGCCATAGCGCCCTCGTACACCTTCTCAAAGACGCGGGGCACCACCAGCAGCATGGTCGGCTTGAAACTATCCAGGTCAGACGCCAGGTTCTTGATGTTGGGGGAGTGGCCGATGACTAGGCCAGCATCCAGTGCCAGCACCTGAATCAGACGCGCCAGAACGTGTGCCAACGGCAAGAAAAGAATGGAGGAGTTGCGGGGGTTCGCAATCTCAGGCTCGACCATCTTGGTATTGACGCTCAGGTTCAGGAAATGGCCGTGAGTCAGCGCGCAACCCTTGGGGCGACCGGTTGTACCGGAGGTGTACACAATGGTGGCGAGGTCGTCGCAACCGGCGGCGGAACGGACCTTTTCCAGCTGCTCATCGCTCACCTCGGATGCGCGAGCGCTCAGAGCGTCCAGGTCGCCGTTTTCAATGACCCAGCGGTACTTCAACTGCATGGGCTCTTCGGTCGTTGAGGCGAATTCCTCAGCCTCTGCGATGCGGCCCAGGAGCTTCTCATCCTCAACGAAGACGGCGGTGGCTTCAGAGTGGGCGAGCGCCCATGCCGCCTGCGCGGGGGCGTTCGTCTCGTACACCGGCACAGAGATAGCGCCTGCGTACCAGATTGCGAAGTCAATGACGGTCCACTCGAAGCGGGTGCGGCTCATAATGCCCACACGGTCACCCGGACGGATACCCGCAGCAATCATGCCCTTCGCCAGGTCGGTCACCATCTGGTGGAACTGCTGGGCACGTACCGGCTGCCAGTTACCCGGAGACATCTGTCGGCGGTACAGCACCGGGTTGGAGCTATCGGCTCGGTGGCGCTCAACAATGCTTGTCAGGTTCAGCGAGGGGTCGACAATGACCTCTGCGGGAGAAGAAAAGACTTTCATAATGGGCCTTTCGGTTGGGGCGACCTCTGCACGGGGTACGCCCCGATGCGGCTCGATGGGAGTCGCGGAATGGAATACGGTGCCTGCACCTACGGGGTGATGCAATCTGTGGGAGCAGGGGGAAGGTCGTGGGTTATTGCGGTGACGAAATCCTGGAGCGAGGTGAGCACATACTCGGCGTCATAGTCGAGTGTTGCCACATGGTAGCTACGGGTTAACCATCTAAATTCTACAGGAACTGAACAATGTTCGAGAAAATATTTATGGGAGCTATCCGACACAGTGTGATCGCCCAACGAACGAAGGTACAACACCGGTGCCTTCAGACGCGGTAGCAGCTTGCGGGTTTCAGCCCCCAGCAGGTGCAACTGGTACACCGAGGCGGTGGGCGTCAACCGGTACGCACCCTCATTCACGCCCGGAATAGCGATGTCCGAGCCTACAGATTTGAGCGCTGGCAGAAGCCTCGAGACAACTCCGGCGTGACGCATCAGTGGGTTCACATCCACCACATAGGGGTTAATAATCGCGGTGCCGAGCACCGGCAGACGCGCGGAGAGATTCACGGCCAGCGTGCCACCCATCGACAGGCCAATGACAACAACCTGAAGGCCCTCACCGGCGAGACGGAGATAAGCCGACTCAACCGAGCTCAGCCAGTCGCGGTAAGTCGTGAGGCGCATGTCCGACCAGCGGGTACCGTGTCCAGCGAGCAGAGGCATCTCCACAGGGTAACCCAACGCCGCAAAATGCTCGGCAACAGGGCGCATGCTGTGCGGGGAACCGGTGAAACCATGCACGATGAGGACACCCACACCGGAATTTAACCCCTCAGTTGCACGGGAAGCTTCGGCACCCTGGACCTCCGGCCGGAAAGACAGTGGGGAATGGTCGAAGACATTGGGGTCGCACCCAAAACGGCGCTCCAGCATCTCCCGTACCTCCCGGGTAGCCAGGAGGCGGCGCTCGCGAGCCTTGCGCCACATACGCTTGATTGGCTCCAACGAGCTATCAAAAATACTCATGGCCCTCCTAGAACGATGCTGGTGTCGCGGGATATTGACCGGCGGGGGAGAGGCGCCCGTTGCCTCTCGGCCTTAGAATACCGCGCCCGCCTCGATAGCACCTGTGAGGTAAACCTGCAGAGGGAGTGCCGGCAGCGGATTGAGTGTATAGCCAACCCGCGCTGTGTATTCTTCATGATGCGAGCACAGATTTTGATGGGGGTCGGAGAGAACCGTACGGACAGGCTAGAATTGAGCCGGGAATATTCAGAGAGGAGATCCCCATGCCGACCACCGCCCTGTACCGAAGCCTCAAGATTCTTGGCTCACCCCTGCTGACGGGCCTGTACCACCACGAGGTGGTGGGGCTAGAGAACCTGCCCGAAGGCCCCTTCATCGTTGCCAGCAACCACTTGGCTTTCTGCGATTCCATTTTCATTCCGCTCGCCCTGCCGCGCACCGTGAACTTCCTTGCCAAGAGCGACTACTTTACGACTCCGGGACTCAAGGGACGTGCCATGGCGGCCTTCTTCCGCGGCGTGGGGCAGCTACCCATGGACCGCTCCGGCGGCCGAAAGAGCCAGGAATCCCTCAACGCCGGCGCGCGGGTGCTTGCCGAGGGCGGCATCATCGGCATTTACCCCGAGGGTACGCGTAGCCCCGACGGCCGCGGCTACCGCCCCAAAGTGGGTGTGGCCCGCCTGGCCCTCGAGTCACGGGTACCCGTCGTCCCTGTTGGCCAGATTGGCACAGACCTGATTCAGCCCTCCGGTACGAACCGCATCCACCTGCGCCACGAGGGTGAACCGATTCACGTGCGCACCATCATCGGTAAGCCCCTCACCTTCGAGGAGTACACCGCCGATGTTGAGATTAGCTACCGTTCCCAGCGTGAGGTCGCCGATACCATCGGCACAGCAATTCGCGCTCTGAGCGGGCAGGAGTACGTCGACGTCTACGCGGATCGTGTCAAGAAGCTCATGGCCGACGAGCACCTGCGCGCCGACGAGGCCGTAGCGCGCCTGCAGAACGAGAAGCGCTAAAAAGCGTAGACAGGCGGGGATGACTACGGTTCGTCCAGCCCGGCTAGGGGCTATCTGAATCCTGAGATGAAACCCCTGCCCGGGACGTTCTTAAACACCGCAAGAGTACAATGGTTCCATCTTTTCCCCTGCCCGCGCGGGGCCGAAAAGATGCCGCACAAGACCATCCCGATGGAGTGAATGATGAGCACCCAGAACCTCAACACCGCGCAGACCAACAACCACGGTCTGGACAATTGGCGCGAGCTACACATTGACCAGCAGCCCACCTGGAGCGAGCACGAAGACTTCGCTAGCACCATCGCAGAGCTGAACTCGGTTCCGCCGCTTGTCTTTGCCGGTGAGGTCGACGCCATGCGTCAGGCGCTCGGCGAGGTGGCTGAAGGCCGCGCATTCCTGCTGCAGGGCGGCGACTGTGCAGAAACCTTTGCGGGCGCAACTGCGGATAAGATTTCTGGCCGTGTCAAGACCATCCTGCAGATGTCCGCGGTGCTTACCTACGGCGCCTCCATGCCCGTGGTGAAGATGGGTCGCATGGCTGGCCAGTTCTCCAAGCCGCGCTCTTCCGACACGGAAACCCGCGGTGACGTCACCCTGCCTTCCTTCCGTGGTGAGACCGTCAACGGTTTCGACTTCACCCCCGAAGCTCGCGTGCACGACCCCAAGCGTATGCTGCGTGGTTACCACACCAGCGCATCCACCCTGAACCTGGTGCGTGCCTTCACCAAGGGCGGCTTCGCCGACCTGCGCGCAGTGCACCAGTGGAACCGCGGCTTCACCTCCAACCCCGCCCACGAACGCTACGAAAAGACCGCTAGCGAAATTGGCCGCGCCCTCAAGTTCATGGAAGCCTGCGGCGTGAACTTCGAAGCCCTCAAGACCACCGACATGTACGTCGGCCATGAGGCGCTGGTTCTGGACTACGAGCGTGCCCTCACCCGCATCGACTCACGTACTCACTTGCCTTACGACACTTCCGCGCACTTCCTGTGGATTGGCGAGCGCACCCGCGGTGTCGATGACGCCCACGTGGACTTCCTAGCCAAGGTGCGCAACCCGATTGGCGTGAAGCTCGGACCGAGCACCACCGCAGAGGATGCCCTCGCCCTGATTGATAAGCTCGACCCGAACCGCGAGCCCGGCCGCCTGACCTTCATCACCCGTATGGGCGCGAAGAACATTCGTGAGAAGCTGCCCTCCATCGTTGAGGGCGTACAGGCCGAGGGCGCGAAGGTCGTGTGGGTGACCGATCCGATGCACGGCAACACCATCTCGGTTCCCTCCGGTTACAAGACCCGCCGTTTCGACGACGTGCTCGACGAGGTTCGTGGCTTCTTCGAGGTGCACGAGGCTCTGGGATCGTTCCCCGGCGGTATCCACGTGGAGATGACCGGCGACGACGTAACCGAATGCCTGGGCGGCTCCGACGCCATCGACGAGGCAGCACTGGCTGACCGCTACGAGTCCCTGTGTGACCCGCGTCTGAACCACTCGCAGTCCCTGGAAATTGCGTTCCTGGTCTCTGAGTACCTCAAGAACCGCGGTAGCCGCGGCTAACGAGGCTTTCCGTGATTGCTTGGCGTAAGCGGTCATGACGCGCTAACGGGCCCGGCCCCTCAATAGTTGAGGGTCCGGGCCCGTATCGTTTAGTGAAGACGGCGTTTGGCGGAGACGGTGCTTGGCAAAAAAGGGGTGCTTGGTTCGTCTCGGGGGGCGAGAAGAGAATCTGAACCCGGTGGCATAGAGATCCCGGCGGATTCCGATGAATCCAGGCGAATCCAAGCGAATCCAAGCGAATCCAAGCGGCTGAGCTTCTAATAGCCCAGACCTAATAGCCTAATCCGAAGAAGCTCGTGAAGTTCTTCCACCACTCCGACTGCAGGATAGAGGTAGCAAGCCACCACCCGCCGAAGCTGGCGCTCATGCCCAGCAGGATCACTAGTAGCGCCCATACACCCATCGCTATGCCCGAGGGGGGAGGGGCGAGCTCCCGCACCGGTAGCCTGCGGTCGCGATGGGTAGCCTCCCGCAACGCGAATTTGGAGGCCTCAGAGCCGATGCTTCCACCAGAATCCCGCTGAGAACCCTCCGCAGTATACGCCTCGCCCAGGCTCTCGGTGCTTCCGGGGTAGTCAGGGTAGGCGTTGAATGCGCGCTCGGCGTGGATAGGGGCGTACTCACCGAAAGTCGAGATAAACTCCTGCTCGGTCTGCGGCCCGATGCCGACGGGGCCTCCACCGCTGACGGACGGCATGGAAGCCGCACCCCCGGCGGGCGCATCTGATGCAACGGGTGAAGTGCCGGAGCTTTTCAGATCCTCTGACTCCCGCGAATCATCGGACTCGCTGGACTCGGCGGCATCAGCGGCAGCCGAGGTCTCGGGGGCCGAACTCTTGAGCGGAGGAATGCCCTCCGGGTTGAGCACCGAATCCTCCGCGTCCACATCGGCCAGATGAACCCCATCTTGGGAACCGATGAGCAGGCTGTCCGGGGAATAGACATCGTAGGCGAGCAGGTCCCCAGCATCACTAAACGCGCTGATGGGGGTGTTGCGCACCATCTGTCCCGCGCCACTGCGCTCAGCGATGTCGGCCACCGCCTCCCACAGACTTGAGGTAGGCTCCGGGACGCTCGGAGCCCGCCAGGACAGCTCGGACTCGCCGAGAGACTCGGAAACCTCCTTGAGAGAGGCGAAAAGCTCGGTGGCGTCCTTGGGGCGGGCCTGCGGTTGCTTGCGGGTGCACCAGGCAATAATCCCGGCCATGTCGCGGTCGATGCCCGGGGCGATATCGCCGAGCGGAGGCATCTCAATATTGGCGTTGTGGTACAGCACCTGCTGGTCGTTCTCCAAGCCCACAAAAGGCAGTCGTCCCGCCAGCATACGGTACATCATGACGCCGAGCGCAAAAATATCAGCCTGCGCACCCACCTTCACCTGCGGGTCCAGCACCTCCGGAGCCACGTATGCGGGGGTGCCCATGGGGGCACCGGAATCCACCTGATCATCGCGGCGAGACAGACCGAAGTCCGTCAGCTTCACCTGGCCGTTGGCGTCCAACAGAATATTGCCAGGCTTAATATCGCCATGCAGGTAGCGGTTGGCGTGCACCTCCGAAAGGGCATCCACCACCGGCAACAGAACCTCCAGTGCCTCACCCATGCTCAGGGCGCGCCGCGTGCGCAATAGCTGGCTGAGCGTGCATCCGTGCACGTACTCGAGCACGATATACATGACCATCTGCCCGGCCACATACTCGGTACCCGAAGAGATAACACCCACCGTATGCCCGCCGCCCACCTGGCGCATTGAGCGTTCCTCGCGGTGGAATTTCTGCCGGTTGGCGGCGTCCTGCGCCAGAGCCGGGGAGAGGATCTTGAACGCCACCGGATTGTTCGACCACAAATCCAGTGCGTAGTAGACCTCGCTCATGCCGCCGCGCCCAATCAGCGAACCCACCTGGTAGTGCCCCTCAATGATGGCGCCACTCAGCCACTCCGAAGAGCCGACCGTAGCACCCTGTGCGGGCGCGGTGGTGGCCGGAGGAACCGTAGAAGAGGATGGAGGATGCGAAGGTGATGAGTGAGTGCGCGCGGAAGAACGGGGGCGCGGGAGGGGAGTATTCATACGGCCTCTATCTTATCGCTCGGCCCCATCGCGCGGCGGGGAAAAGGTCACCGGGAGGGTAATACCCAGCTGATTCTAAGGCAACCGGTCGCGCAGATTGCGATGTTCAGCGCCGGTGAGCGGGTTGAAAGTGGTAAATATGAGTCGGCTCTGGCACTCTTAAAAGGTGACTAACGAAAACATTGCTCAGACCTTCGCCCTCGTCGGCGATTGGGTCACTATTCCCGATATTGCGCAGGCCCTCGATTTGAAGGTGACCCGCGTGCACAACCTGATTTCTGATGGTACGCTCATTGCCCTGCGCGACCCCGAAACCAACGTGCGCAAGGTTCCCGCGCTGTTCCTGAACGGTTCGCGCGTACTGGAATCCCTTAAGGGCACTCTCGTGGTGCTGAAGGACTCCGGTTTCAGCGATGAAGAAGCCATCGTCTGGCTGTACACCGAAGACGAATCCCTGCCCGGCCGCCCGATCGACGCACTGATTGACGGCCGCAAGACCGAGATTCGCCGCCGCGCCCAGGCCCTGGCCTGGTAACACCGAAGAGCAGAGACGCAACGCGGAGGCACAGGGGCCGGTAAACATCCCGGCCAAGGCGGTCTTCGCACGGCGGGAACTCAACTGATACAACACGGATGGGGTAGCGTGAATGCTACCCCATCCGCTGTCGTTTAACGGCCTCTTCGCCAGGTACCTCACTGCTTTCTGGGCACTTCAGGGCGAAGGGTGTGCGGTGCTAAAGACTGCCCGTTTAGGACTTGCGGCGCAGCGCGCGGTCCACGATATCACTCAACGCCGCGCGCACGAGCTCGTCGAGCTCCAGCGCATCCAGAGCCTCAAAGACCGCACGAGACTTGTCTTCAATGAGCCGCTCATGCTCGGCGTAAGCGCCCGACGATACCATGAGCTCGCGGATGCGCTCCACCTGCTCATCGCTCAGGTCGGGGTTGCCTAGGCCGTCGTGCAGGAGCGCCGCCTCCTGCTCGCTGAGGGCCGCGGAGGTCAGCGCCACCAGGACGGTGCGTTTACCCTCGCGCAAATCGTCACCGGCGGGCTTGCCGGTCACCTCGGGTTGACCGAATACGCCCAGCTCGTCGTCGCGCAACTGGAAACCCTCACCGAGCGGCAGGCCGAAGGCACGGTAGCCAGCTAGCACCGGATGCTGCTCGCTGATTGCGCCAGCCCCGCTCTCCAAGGCCCGAGCCTGTAGAGCCAGGGCCCCGCCAATCGTGAAGGGGTGCTCGCACGAGTACTTGGCTGACTTGAAACGAATCACGTTGAGCGCTCGATGCAGGGCCGAATCGGCGTCCTCGGTGTCGAGCACCTCGGAGTAGACGTCCAGGTACTGCCCAGCCAGAACCTCAGAACGCATCCGGTCGAAAATGGTGCGTGCCGGGGAACCGTATATTGCGCCCTCACCCAGGGAAGCGAAGACCTCCGCGGACCATGCGAGGGTCAGGTCGCCGGCCAGGATGCCGCCGGTCAGGCCGTAGTTGAAGGCGTCGCCGCGCCAGTTATTCTGCTCGTGCGCGGCCTCGAAACGCTTGTGCACGGAGAGTGTGCCGCGGCGGGTGTCGGAGCGGTCGATGATGTCGTCGTGAATGAGCGCGGAGGTCTGGAATAGCTCCACCGCCATGCCGGCCTTCACGATGGACCAGGAGCCGCGTTGCTCGGTGACGGGTGCGCCCCCCGCACCGCGCCAACCCCAGTAGCTCAGTAGCGCGCGCAGACGCTTGCCGCCGGTGGAGAGGGATTCGATGGCCTCCAGCAGGGGCAGGGTTTCGGGGGAGATGCCTTCCAATAGTTCGCGCTGCGCGGCAAAGAACTCGACCATCAGGGTGTTGAAGGCGTTCAGGTAGGCGCTCTGCTCGCGTTCGAGAGCCTCGGCGATGCCTGCGGGCAGCTCTGCGGAGCCTCCGGTGGGAGAAGGAGTCATCATACTATCCTCGGTGTATGTGGGGATGACGGGCATGAGTGCGGTGTGCACCCCTCTAGCTTAGTGGAGAAACACGTCACACGGGGTATTTACGAATATGTTTACGAGTATTTAGGGTTTAATTCGTAGATGTGTGCTATATTTGGGGTGTGTGGTGAACACTGTTGAAGGGAGGGGAGAAGTGAACAAACCGGGCCGCGATAACGCACGCGTCATCATGCATCTTGATATGGATGCCTTCTTCGTTAACGTCGAGCTCCTCGAGAACCCCTCGCTTCGGGGTAAACCCGTCATCGTTGCGCCGACGGGTCCTCGATCGGTGGTGTGTTCGGCCTCTTATGAAGCACGTGCCCACGGGGTTCATTCGGGTATGCCCCTCAGCTGTGCTCTCTCTGAGGTTCCGCACGCTACGATTCTTCCCCTACGAGCGGATTACCGGTACTATTCCCGGGCCGTCATGGGTATTTTGCGCGACCTCAGTCCGCTGGTGGAGCAGGTGAGCGTGGATGAGGCCTTCGTCGATCTGACAGGTGCCTACCGGCATGGGCAGGATCCCGTGCAATTGGCGCAACGGGCGCGTGAACGCATCATCCGGGAGCTCTCGCTACCTTCCTCGGCGGGGGTGGCTCCCAATAAACTTCTGGCTAAGATGGCCTCGACCGGCAGTAAGCCCAATGGCCTATGGGTCGTGCCGCCCGGCCGCGTACAGGAGTTCCTGGACCCTCGCCCGGTCTCGGCGCTGTGGGGCGTGGGTTCGAAAAGCACGAAGCTTTTGGCGAGCTACGGAATTCAGACCATTACGCAATTGCGTTCCATGAGCATCGACTGGCTCCGGGATCGCTTCGGCACCTCCCACGGGGAATACCTCTGGGCCGTTGCGAGGGGTATTGATGACCGGCCCGTTCTGACCGAACGTGATGAGAAGAGTATGGGCGGCGAGCATACCTTCTCTGAAGATACCGCCGATGCCGCTGTCATTAGCGGGATTGTGCGCGAGCTGAGCCTCAAGCTGGGGCGGCGTCTGCGCGAGTCCGGTCGCCTCGCGGGGCGGCTGAGCCTGAAAATCCGCTATACGGGTTTTGAGACCCACACTCGATCCGTGCCCCTCAGTTCGCCGCTGGATTCGGGGATGCGCATCGCCGAGCTGGCGCTGGAGGCACTGCGGGCCGACGGGATTCTGACCGGGGCGGAAGCGCCGCGCCCCATCCGGCTGATTGGCGTGCGGGCCGAGAAGCTGGCCCGCGCCGAGGACGGGGTGCAGCAGGCTCTCTTCGAGTCCATCGAATGCAAGCCCGCCGGATGGGGTTCTCGAGGCCGGGGGAGCGGAGGCGCTGGCGCGGCGAGTTTCGGGAGCTCGAAGTCTCGTTCGTCAAAGCCTGCACCGGAGGCCACCGAGGCGGTGCTGGTGAAGGCTGACCGCTGGTCTGAGGTCGAGCACGTCATGGACGCAATCCAACGGAAGTATTCGGCTGAGAGCATCAAGCCGGCCTCGGGGGTTGCGCTGCCCGATCGGAGAGCTGACGACCGGCTGAGAGGGGCCGAGAGGGACTCTGCGGAAGAGTCTGTGGAAGAGTCGCGCGACGAGTAGAAGGACGGGGACTGTTCCTCTCGCTGTGGCGGAGGGCGAATGAAGCGAGTGCTGGGTGAGCTCCTGGACACCATCGCATCCATGCGTCGAAATGGTCCGTAAAACGGTTCGTAAAATAAGCAACTGAGAGGCTAAAAATAGTGCGTTGCTAGCCCCTTGCGCGGTAGGATGGAACCAAAGAGCGCGTGCACGCCGCGGGATGCGTTTCAGCCCGCCGTGGATACCGGCGCGAATGCGTTGTCAGAAAGACAAAGGAGAACATGATGGCACTGTCCGAGCGTGAACAGAAAGTTCTTGAGCAGCTCGAAGAACTCATGAGTAATGAGGACCCGAACTTTGCCTCGTCCATGTCTTCCACTGGCAACACTGCCCCCGTATTTAGCGCTCGACAGCTGGCGCTTGGCATTCTCTGTGTGCTCATCGGCCTGGGCATCATTATCGGTGCTGTGGCCGCTCACCTCATTTGGCTGGGTGTGCTTGGCTTCCTCTTTGCGGCTTTCGGTGTGTACTTTGCCAGCACCAGTAAGAAGACCCCCGTGGATTCCTTCCTGGGAGGCAAAGCCAGTGGTGCCGCTCGCGCCCGCTCGCGCGAGCAGAAGGAACGTTCGGCCTTCATGAACCGCCTGGAGGAGCGCTGGGATGAGCGCAATAATGGTCAGAATTAAAACCCGATGAAGGCCTGGGATAGCAGGTTCCGGACTGGAGCGGTTGAGGTAAAAATGCTGGACTGAAGGTTTTGAGCCGAAACCCATAACAACTTTTCACAGCGGAGGCGAGACATAGTGTCTTGCCTCCGCTTTTTCGCGCCCAGTGCTTTTCTGAGTGGCCCTTTATAGCTCGGGGATGGATTTTGCTTTCTGCCCTTCAGTGCACGGCGAGCCGATTGCCTTGGGCGAGGGTGTATATAGCCCGTCCGGAATAAGCGCTAACTTTTTTGCGTGTGCCTTGTGTCACTCTGCTGCTATGTCGCTGATATCTGCCTCTGAATGGCCTTAACCTGTGAAGAAGCTGTGCGCCAAGATAAAAAATGCAAAAGAAGGAATAAAAACCCTAAAAGACCTTCCTCGGGGTGGGGGAGGTGGTGGAAAGTGGGGTAAAGTGGAGGGGAAAGCTGAAGCTTCAGCCCTTGACTGTGCCCCACCCCTATTCTCACTGTGGCGTAGGGCTCACATCGCCTTCTTTTCGCCCGTTCTGCATGCGCCGTCGAAAAGCTTGCGATAAAAAATGAGGGCGCACGACGAGCTTAGCGTCAGGCACACACGGGGGAGGTGACGCGAATGTTCCTTGGAACCTATTCGCCACGGATGGACGCCAAAGGGCGCATCATCCTCCCCGCCAAATTCCGTGAGGAGCTCTCAGCAGGCCTCGTTCTGACCCGTGGTCAGGAACGATGCCTGTACGTTTTCCCCGCCGCGGAATTCGAGCGCATCCACGAGCGGATGCGCAGCGCACCCCTGCCGGGGCGAGCCGCCCGCGACTTCCTGCGAGTATTCCTCTCGGGAGCCTCGGATGAGCTACCCGATAAACAGGGGCGCATCACCATCCCTCCGATTCTTCGGCAGTACGCCGGGCTTGGCGACCAGCTTGTGGTCATCGGGTCCGGAACCCGGGCGGAAATCTGGGACGCCTCCGCCTGGGAGGAGTACCTGGCCCGCACGGAAGCCGAGTTCGCGGCCCTGGATGAAGACCCCTTCAGCCCCCTGCTCTAACGACTCGACGGCTCGTCGAATCGGCAGAGACACGGAGTCGACAGGAACGCCGATTCGACAGGAACGCCGAGCCGGCAGGGCGGTAAATCGGTGCAGACCCGATGCGCGGTCTGCGCCCCCCCCACACGCTTTATCGACACACCACTCACCACCACGCAGGATTACCTCACACAGGAGCACCCATGAGCGTAGAACGCGCCCCCGAAGCCGGCACCTCCGGCTCCTCGGTGAAGGTCACCGGCGCCTCCATCGACAATCTTTCCGAGCGTGACGCCAGCGAGCGCCACGTGCCCGTCATGCTGGACCGCTGCATCAACCTGCTGGCACCCGGCATTGAGCGTGCCGTGGAGGAACGCGGAACCGCCTACGTGATTGACGGAACCCTGGGCATGGGCGGCCACTCCGAGGCGCTGCTGGAGCGGTTCGAGAACCTGGTGCTCATCGGTATCGACCGGGACCTGCAAGCCCACTCCATCGCGGGGGAGCGTCTGGCACGCTTCGGCGAGCGTTTTGTGCCTGTACACGCGGTCTACGACGAAATCGACCGCGCCATGGAAACCGCCGGGGTGCAGGGAATTGACGGCGTCCTGCTGGACCTGGGCGTCTCCTCCATGCAGCTGGACGAACGCGCCCGTGGCTTCGCGTACTCCTACGACGCGCCCCTGGATATGCGCATGAACTCCGAGGACGAGCTCACCGCGCGCATCGTGGTCAACGAGTACAGCGAGGACCAGCTGCGCCGCATTATCCGCAATTGGGGCGAGGAGAAGTTCGCCTCGCGCATTGCCCGCGCTATCTGCACCGCCCGCGCCAACGCGCCCCTGGAAACCACCGGCGAGCTCGTGCGCATTATTCAGAAGGCGGTTCCCGTCGCGGCTCAGCGTACCGGTGGCCACCCCGCCAAGCGCACCTTCCAGGCGTTGCGTATCGAAGTGAACCACGAACTGGAAGCCCTCGAACGCGCCGTACCGGCAGCCCTGGATGCGTTGAACCTGGGTGGCCGATTCGTCGCGATGAGCTACCACAGCCTGGAAGACAAGATTGTGAAGCGTGCCCTCACGGCCGAGGCGACCTCCAAGGCCCCGAAGGGATTCCCCGTGGAGCTCGAGGAGCACAAACCTACGGTCAAGATCATCACCCGCGGCGCGGAGCCGCCCACCGAGGAAGAGATCGCGCAGAATTCGCGCGCCGCCAGCGCCAAGTTGCGCGCCGCCGAGAAGATTCGCATCCCCTCCTAGTAACAGTTTGTTTGCCCCATGGGGGTAGCAGACGCATGTAACCTCGTAAGACGAAGATTTAGAGAGCGAAGAAGAGTGAGCACCCAGCACGCATCCCAGCGCCCCACTCGCGCCCAGGGTACCCCGCGGACTCGACGCGCCGGTTCTTCGCGCCCCTCGGCGGGTGCATCCGGTGCTCTAAGCTCGAGCCTGGGCTCCTCGAATGCATCGCATAGCGCGGGGGTGACTCGCACTTCTAAGGGCGTTCATTCCGGCCGTACCCGCAGTGCTCGGGTGGATCCGGTCACCGCTTCTCAGCCTGTGGTTCGCCCGGTGAGCACTGCCGCCTCCCACGGGGGTAAGCGTACCGCGGGTCACGTTCCCGGACCGGTGCGTGCCGCGGCCCGAACCGAGGAGTTGCGCGAGGAAGAGACCGTCATTCGGCGCACGCCGCTGTCTGCGGTGACCCGTCGCGCCCGCCGATTGAGCCCGCCGACTATGCTGGCTGTTTTTGCGGCCATTTCACTGACCTTGATTTTTATTCTGTTGCTCAACGTGCTGATTGTGACCCGACAGTACGACATGGTGGATTTGCGCTCGCAGGAACAGCGTCTGGTTCAGGAGAATCAGGCCCTTCAGCAGGAGATTGGTTTCAAAGAGGCGCCCCAGGACCTGGCGGTGCGCGCGAGCGCGCTGGGCATGTTCGCTAGCTCCTCGCAGGCTACCCTGAACCTGCAGACCTCCAAGATTGAGGGAACCCCCACGCCCGTGGCCAGCCCCACCGGTAAGGCCGCGTCCAAGGAACAGAATCTGATTGCACCCCCGGCTGCTGGGTCCGAGGAGAGCTATGCCAAGAGCGTGGTGGATGCGGATAAGACCACCCAGCAGCATCATGCGAGCGCGGCTACTAGCGCCTCGGCAAGCGCTACGGCCAACCCGGCCGCGGCCAATAACGCCGCGAACAACGCTGCTACGAACAACGGTGCGGCGCAGCCTGCCCAGCCGAGCGCCTCCGCCGCTGCGAACGGCGCGAACGCTGCTCACACAAACAATGGCGCTTCGAATAACGGCGCCGCGCAGAACGGCCAAGCTACCCGTTAGTCCCAACCCTTAGTCGAAACACCCCACACAGCACGAGAACCCCGAAAGGATACCCCCGAATGAGCTCCGACGCGCGTAAGAACGCGAACGAATCGGCATCCGGTCAGCCGGATCTGACCCGCCGTGGCTTCGTCGCAGGCGCCGCAGCCACCTGCGCTCTGGGCGTTATCGGTGCGAACCTGTTTATCCGCCAGGGCTTTGACCCCGGTGCGGTGGAGAATGCATCCCGTCAGAAGCGTCTGCGCTCGCAGGTGCTGCCCGCTGTGCGTGGCCAGATTCTCGATATTAACGGCAACGTCATGGCCCGCTCGGTGCAGCGCTACAACCTCACCGCGGATCAGACGGCCGTCGCCACCTTTAAGCGTTACAACGAGGATCGCACCCAGAAGATTGAGGTGACCCCCAACCAGCTGGTCTACGAGATGACCGATATCCTCAAGACCGTTGACCCGGGCATTACCGACGAGTTCATCAAGTCCAAGCTGGACGGAACCTCCAAGTACTCGGTCATCAAGACCGACGTTTCTCCCGAGATTTTCCACAAGATTGACGACCTTGGCGCGCCCTTCATCTACGGCGAGGCCTTCTCGCAGCGCCTGTACCCCAACGGTAGTGTGGGTGGCTCCGTGGTCGGCAAGTACAACATCGTGGACGAACCCGACGGCAATGGCACCGGCGGCACCGTGACCCGTAACTTTTCGGTGGGTATTGAGCGCGTCTTCGAAAAGGAGCTGGCCGGAACCCCCGGCGAGCGCACCTACGAGATCAGCGCGGACGGTGTGCGCATCCCCGTGGCCAAGGAGGAGCAGCGCCTCGCAGTTGACGGCAAGAACGTGCGTCTGACCATTAACCGAGACATCCAGTACTTCGCCCAGCAGGTTGTGCGCGCCCGCGCCGAGGAGCTCAAAGCGGAGTGGTGTACCGCAATCGTCATGGACGTGCGGGACGGCTCCCTGCTGGCGCTGGCGGATTCCTCGACCATGGATCCCGGCGCGAAGACCATCGAGGACCCCACGGACATGACTCCGCGCGCTATTTCGCAGAACGTGGAGCCTGGCTCGCCCGAGAAGATGCTGACTGCTTCGGCGCTGATTGAGCAGGGCCTGACGACTCCGACTAGCGTGTATGATGTGCCCGCGACCCTCACGATTGACGGGCAGACCTTCAAGGATGCGTTCGAGCACCCGGCGCAACGCCGTACCTTCTCGGGTATTATTACTGACTCGATGAACACCGGTATGGTGCTGATTGCTCAGAAGCTCAGCAAGGAAGAGCGCTACAACTGGTTGAAGAAGTACGGTGTTGGCGAGTTTACCGGCATTGAGTTGACCGGCGAGGAGCAGGGCATAATCGCCGATTGGCGCGATTGGGACGGCCGTCAGCAGTATACGGTGCTGTTCGGTCAGGGTGTTGCGCAGACTCCGTTGCAGACCGCCATGATTTTCCAGGCGCTGGGCAATAAGGGTGTTCGTCTGAAGCCGCGCATTGTGGACGCGATCATTGACGCGGACGGTACCGAACATAAGCGTGCCGTGGAGCCTGGTGAACGCATGGTCAGCGAGCAGACTGCCGCCTCCTGCCTGACTCTCATGGAGAACGTGGTGGAGCAGGGCCACGCCCGTCCGGCGAAGGTGACCGGCTACCGCGTGGGCGGTAAGACCGGTACTGCGGAAACCCCGAGTGAGAAGGGCGGCTATGACGGCAACACGACCTCCTTTATTGGCGTGGCGCCGATTGAGAACCCGCAGTTCTTGGTTGCGGTGACCATGCAGCGTCCCGAGGGTGGCGTGGGTACGACGGCGGAGTTCTCCAAGATTATGGAGAAGACCCTGCACACCTATAACGTGCCGCGTTCTACCGGTGAGCCGGAGCTGATTCCGATTTTTGCTGAGGATAGCCCAAATAAGACGAGCAAAAGGTAGGCGGGGGAGAGGTATCCGGCAGCTGATTCGTGATGAAGAAGCTCCGGTACTGAACACCTGTCGAAGCCTAAAGACCGTAGAATATTGAATGACCCTGTGTGCCTTGAGCGCATTGACCATACAGAGCTCACCGCTTCTGATAGCGGGGAGGAAAGAAGGACGATGGATACCGCATCTCACGCACCCGGCCAGAACCTGCTGGGCGGCGACGCTCAGACTCTGCGCCCGAATTCTGTGCGCCCGGTGAGTTTGGCGCACCTTCTCGACACCCTGCGCGATCTCGGTGCCGAGGTGAGCTCGCGTCCGGCCGCGCAGCAGAGCGGCGCTGTTGAGGACGTTGAGGTGACCGGCATCAGCATGGACTCGCGAGGCGTCTGCGCGGGGGACCTGTACGTGGCCCTGCCCGGTGCGAAGGTGCACGGCGCGCAATTCGCCGAGGGCGCCCTGAAGCTGGGAGCCGCGGCGATTCTGACCGATGCCGCCGGCGCCGAGCTGCTGGGTGAGGCCGCGGTTCCGCTGCTGGTGACCGAGCACCTGCGCGAGTACGTGGGCCCTCTGGCCGCGCAGATTTACGGTTCGGCTTCCTTCCCCGCTACTCACCGTTACGCGGTGACCGGCACGAACGGCAAGACCACCTCCACCTACATGCTGGAGTCCATTTTCCGCACCGGTCTGGGTGTAAAGACCGGCCTGATTGGCACGATTCAGATTCTGATTGACGGCGTGTCCGTGCCCTCGAAGATGACCACCCCCGAGTCGCCCCACGTACATTCGTTGCTGACCATCATGGGCGAGCACGGCCTGCGGTGCGCGGCGATGGAGGTGTCCTCCCACGCGATTGACTACCACCGTGTCGACGGCGTGAAGTACGCCGTGGCCGGTTTTACGAACCTGACCCAGGATCACTTGGACTTGCACGGCACGATGGAGCGTTACTTCGAGTCGAAGGCTCAGCTGTTTACTCCGGAGCGTGCAGAGCTGGCTGTCATTACTGCGGATGATAGCTGGGGCGAGAAGATGTACACTTCCGCCGCCGAGCGGATGGGGGCCGAGCACGTGCACCGCCTGGTGACCGCCCGCGGTGCCGGCCTCGCCGAGGTTCCCGCCGAGTTTGGCGAGCGCGATTGGGCCGTGGTCCGCGTGCAGCGCGAGGGTCTGGGCCACCGCTTCTACCTGGAGAACGGCGCCGGCGAAAGCATTGAGTGCTACACGGGCCTGCCCGCAGATTTCAACGTTTCGAATGCAGCCTTGGCTGCCCTCATGGCGTACCTCGATACTGATGCCGCTGAGCGCGAGTTGCTACTGCCTGCCCTAGCTGCCGGTCCGGCGCTCACTCCCGTGGTGCCCGGCCGTATGCAGCTGATTTCGCTGGCTCCACACGCTATCGTGGACTTTGCGCATAATCCTGACGGCCTGACCCGCGCGCTGGAGGCTATGGATCGTCCTGACGGGGGCAAGGTCATGATTGTGTTCGGTGCGACTGGCGAACGAGATCACCTCAAGCGCCCCATCATGGGTGCGATTGCCGCGCAGAACGCCGATGTTGTTATCGTGACTGATGATGACCCGCACGGCGAAGAGCCCGCCCCGATTCGCGCCGCGGTTGAGGAAGGGGCGCAGAAGGTGGAGAACCGTCGCGCCCAGCAGATTTTGAATATTTCCCCGCGATCGGCGGCTATCGATGCGGCGATTGCTATGGCTACCGAGCACGATGCGATTCTCATTGCCGGCCGCGGTCACGAAACCGAGCAGGATGTCGACGGCGTGGATATCGCCCTGGACGACCGTGTAGAGACCGCTCGCGCTTTGCACGCCCATGGCTTCGAGGTGCTCCCCGATTACCGCCGCATGATTGATGCTGCAGGGGTTGCGCAGGCCACCAAGATGACCGAGACCGCTGAAGGTAGGTAGAGAATGATTAAGCTCAGCGCCGCCCAGATTCTGGAGGCGACCGGCGGCACCGCAATCGGCCTGGATGGCCGTGAGGAGCAGGTGCACGCAACCTTCGCCACCACTGACTCTCGTGAGGTAGAGCCCGGCACCCTGTTCGTGGCGAAGCCCGGTGCCGTCACGGATGGCCACAACTTTATTCCTGTGGCCTTCGGGAAGGGCGCGACGCTTGCCCTGGTCGAGCGCGAAGTCGTCGATGAGCAGGGTGTTCCCTACCCGAGCGTCCTCGTCCCCGATGTGGTGTTGGCCATGGGCGATCTGGCTCGCTACGCGATTGAGCAGATGCGCGCACAGGGCGAGCTGACGGTTATCGGCATTACCGGTTCGGCCGGTAAGACCACCACGAAGGATCTGCTGGCCGCTATCTTCACCCCCGAGGGCCCCACGGTTGCTCCGGTGGGTTCCTACAACAGCGAGGTGGGCGTGCCGCTGACGGTTTTCCGGGCGGATGAATCCACCCGCTACCTGGTCATCGAGATGGGTGCAGACCATGTGGGCAATATTGAGTACCTGGCGAATATTGTGCGTCCCGACCACGGCGCAATCCTGAAGGTTGGCACCGCCCACGCCGGCGAGTTCGGTGGTGTGGACAATATCGAACGCACCAAGGGTGAGTTGGCCGAGGGCGTTCGGCCCGGCGGTTCCCTCTCCTTGAACGCGGATGATCCGCGCGTGCTGCGCATGGCCTCCCGTTCGGTCGCGCCCGTCACCTACTTCGGTGTGGGGGAGAAGATCGAAGAGAATGGTCAGCCTTTCGAACGCTACGTGGCGGCACTCAACCTGCACACTACTGATGCCGGTTGCCCCGAGTTCACCCTGCGCCTGCCTGACGGTAGTGAGCACGAAATTTCCTCCCGCCTGATTGGTGAGCACCACGTACACAACCTGCTGGCTGCGGCGGCTGTCGCCTACAACAGCGGTATTGCGGGTGAGAAGATTGCTCGCGCGCTCAACGGCGCGGCGGCGGTCTCTAAGTGGCGCATGGCCCGCACCGACCGCGCCGACGGTGTGATCGTCATTAACGATGCCTATAACGCCAACCCCGAGTCTATGGCGGCGGCGCTACGCACCCTCGCGCAGCTGGGTCGCGCTGTGGATCCGGCTACCGGTAAGCCTCACCGAACCTGGGCGGTGCTGGGTGCCATGCTGGAGCTGGGCGATGTTTCCGTTCAGGAGCACGATCACCTCGGCCGCCTGGTGGTGCGTATGAACATCTCAAAGCTCATCGCGGTTGGCGATATTGCTAAGCCTATTTATAACGCCGCACACCTGGAAGGCTCCTGGGGTAACGAGGCGACCTGGGTTCAGACCCCGCAGGAGGCTGCTCAGATTCTGCGTGCCGAGTTGCGTCCCGGCGATATCGTGCTCTTCAAGTCCTCGAACGGCGCGAAGCTGGGCCTGCTGGGCGACGAAATTGCCTTCGCCGAGGAGAGCTTCGGATTCACCGAAGATGAGGCCCCGACCTGGTTGTCTGCAGGCGACTTTGTTGAGGCTACCGACCTGAGCGAGCACCTGGCCGCCCACCTGGACGGTATCGACTCCAGCACCACCGCACAGACCACCAACGAAGGGTAACGCTTCATGATTACCGTGTTGATTGCAGGAATCCTCGGGTTCCTTATCTCCCTGACCGCGCTTCCGGTGTTCATCAAGAAGATGAAGTCCCTCAAGCTCGGTCAGCTGATTCGCGATGAGGGCCCCGCCGCCCACCAGTACAAGGCGGGTACCCCCACCATGGCCGGTCTGATTTTCATCCCGGCGGCGATTCTTGCGTACCTGCTGACCATGGGTATCAGCGCCATTTTCTTCGGTACCTCGCCGTTGCCGAGCGCTACCGCGTGGCTGACCATTGCATTTACCCTGGGCATGCTCGGCGTGGGTGCGGCGGACGATATCATGAAGTTCCGCCACAAGGGCAATGAGGGCCTGACCGAGCGTCAGAAGACCATCGGTTTGCTTGCGGTGACCGTTCCCTTCGCTTTCCTGGCTTTCCAGTTCCCGAACGAGTCCGGCGCGCGTCCCGCATCCACCGCGATTTCCTTTGTGCGCGACCTGCCGGTTGACCTCTTTGCCGCCGGTGCGGTGTTTGGTTCCATCCTGGTGGCCGTGTGGATTACCCTCATCTCCCTGTCGGGCACGAACGCAGTGAACTTCACCGACGGCCTGGACGGCCTGGCCGGTGGCGTGATGATGACGATTTTCTCAGGCTACCTGACTATCAGCATCTGGCAGTACGTACACGCCTGCACTGCGGGCGCCGGCGCCGCCTGCTACGATGTGCGCGACCCGGGTTCGCTGGCGCTGATTGCCGCATCCCTGATTGGCTCTTTGGCTGGATTCCTCTGGTGGAACGTTTCGAAGGCGCAGATTTTCATGGGTGACTCCGGCTCTCTGGCCCTGGGCGGCGCGATGGTTGCCTTCGCCCTGTTCACCCGCACCGAGCTTCTGCTGCTGGTTATGGCGCTAATCCCGGTGCTGGAAGTCTTCTCCGTAATCGTTCAGAAGTTTGTCTTCAAAGTCAGCCGCAAGCGCTCGGTTGCGGCGGGGGAGAAGCCCCTGCACGCGCACCGTTACTTCCGTATGACCCCCTTCCACCACCACATGGAGAAGACCGGTCTGAACGGCAAGTACTCAATCGATAAGAAGGGCCTGGAGCCCGGCACCGTCAGCAGCGGCGAGGTGAACTCCGTGTTCCGCCTCTGGGTTGTCAACGCCCTGTGCGTGCTGGTGGCCCTGGCCCTCTTCTTCGGCGACTGGTTCTCTCAGACTTCTGGAGTGATTCACTAATGTCAACTATGGAACAGGACGCACTGCGCGCCCGCCGCGAGGCAAACGCCCAGGCGATTGCCGTCAACCCGGTGTACGAGAACGAGCGCCTCGCGCAGCTGACCAGCTGGGATGCCCCGTGGGCTGGCCTGCGCGTCGTGGTCGTGGGGATGGGCACCAGCGGTGACGCCGCCGCGGATGTGCTCGCGCAGCTGGGTGCGCGCATCACGGTTATCGACGGGGCAGACACCCCCGAGAAGCGTGAGCGCATCGAGGTTTACCGTAACGCGTACGGACCGGTGAGCGGCCTGTTCGGCCCCGAGCACATGCTCGCCCTGCCGCAGGTTGAGGGGGAGGACCCCGAGCTGGTCGTGACCTCTCCGGGTATTCGCCCCGACCACCCCGTGATGCTGGACGCCTACGAGCGCGGTATCCAGGTGTGGGGTGACGTGGAGCTGGCCTGGCGCCTCAACGACCGCGCCGGCCGCCCCAGCCCCAAGTGGCTGTGCCTGACCGGCACGAACGGTAAGACCACGACCGTGGGCATGACGGATTCGATTCTGAAGGCCGCGGGCAAGAAATCCATTCAGGTGGGCAACGTGGGCATGCCGATTGTGTACGCGATTGCCGACGATGAGCCCTACGAGTTTTTCGCGGTGGAGCTGTCGAGCTTCCAGCTGCACTGGACCTTCTCCCTGTCGCCCTACGCCTCGGTCGTGCTGAACATTGCCGAGGATCACGTGGATTGGCACGGTTCCTTCGAGCGTTACAAGGCCGATAAGGCCCGCGTGTACGAGAACACCCAGGTGGCCTGCATCTTCAACACCGACCACGCCGACACCCTGCGCATGGTGGAGGAGGCCGACGTGGGGGAGGGCGCTCGCGCGATTGGCTTCAGCGCCACCCAGATGCCTGCCGTGTCGATGCTCGGTCTGGCCGAGAACATCATCGTGGACCGGGCCTTCCTGAAGAACCGCTACAACGAGGCGCTCGAACTGGGCGTCGTGCAGGATTTGGCCCCCGCACCGGGTAAGATGCCGGCCCAGTACACGGTCGAAAACGCCCTGGCCGCGGCCGCCCTGTGCCGTGCCGCCGACGTCGATCCGAAGGCCGTGGGTGCGGGTCTGCGTTCCTTCAAGACCGGTGCGCACCGCAACCAGCTGGTGGGGTACGCCAACGACATCATGTGGGTGAACGACTCGAAGGCCACGAACCCGCACGCGGCCAACGCCTCGATGAGCGGTTACCCCTCGCTGGTGTGGATTGCCGGTGGCCTGTCGAAGGGCGTGGAGTACGACGAGCTGATTACCGATCACGCTAAGCGCCTGAAGGCCGTGCTCATCATCGGCACGGATACCGCAGGCCTCAAGGCTGCCCTGGCCAACCACGCCTCGCAGGTTCCGACCTATAACCTGACCGCCTCGGTGGCCGACCCCTCGGACGGCATCGCCGTCATGAACGCCGCGGTGGCGAAGGCCGCCGAGATCGCTCAGCCGGGTGATACGGTGCTGATGGCACCGGCCGCGGCATCGATGGACCAGTTCAAGAACTACGCGGTGCGCGGCGAGGCGTTTGCGAACGCCGTGGCCGATCAGCTGGCCCAGTCGTAGCCTATTCGGCCCCGGCCGGTACCCTAGCGCGTAGCGGCGTTCGCGGCCCGTGCCGCCTAAGCCGCGCTCTCGGGGGTGGGACGTTTCGGTTCCCCCCCCCGCCTCTTTTCCCATGTGTTATCGCCGCCGTGATTCTTCGCTGTGGATTACGGCGTTTTAAGCCTTAGGAGGGCATGTGAGTTCCAGCGTATCCTCGAAGCGTTCTGCGTCTTCGCGGGCTGGCCGTTCTGAACAGACCGGGCACGCCTCGTCTCCGTGGACTGCCCTGAAGGAGTTGACGGCACCGGCTCGTTCGTTCGGTAAGCGGCTGTATCGTCGCGGTCAGACGGCGGATTTGTGGGATGTGCCGGTCATGCTACTGGTGACGACCTTGGGCTTGGCGATTTTTGGTTGCATCATGGTGCTGTCGGCTTCAAGCGTCACTATGATTTCGCAGGGGCAGTCGCCGTTCTCTCAGGTGTCTTCGCAGATTCTCTTCCTGGTGCTTGGCGTGGTGGCGATGGCTGTCATTACGAATATTCCGGTGGGTTGGTACCATAAGCGGGCCTTGGTGCACGCGATGCTGGCTGTGGCCTTGCTGCTGCAGTTGGCGGTGGTGGTTGTCGGCGTTGAGGTGAATGGTAACCGTAACTGGATTAAGTTGGGCCCCATGCAGATGCAGCCTTCGGAGTTTTCGAAGCTTGCAATTGTGATGTGGCTGGCGTGGGTGTATAACCGCCAGGGCGATATTTCGCGGAGCCTCTGGCGTGCCCTTTTTCCTTCCATCTACGGTGTGGGTGCCCTGATTCTGCTGATTATGGTCGGTGGCGATATGGGTACCGCCCTGGTGTATGGCTTCATTTTCCTGGGCATGATGTGGATGGCTGGTGCTTCGCGCCGTTCGATGTTGCAGATTGTCGGCGCATTTTTAGCGTTGGCTGCGTTGGGTGTGTTGACTAGCCCCAACCGTGTGGCCCGTATTTTCGGTATTTGGGGTTCGTGTACGAACGCTAACTGTGATCAGGCGAACTCTGGTGAGGTGGCTCTGGCGACCGGTGGTTTCTTGGGCGTTGGCCTGGGCCAATCGCGCCAGAAGTACAACTACTTGGCTGAAGCGCATAACGACTACATCTTCGCGATTATTGGTGAGGAGCTGGGTCTGCTGGGTACGTTGGCGGTTCTGCTGCTGTATGTGGGTTTGGTGTACTGTGCGGTACGCATCATGCTGCGCACCGCCGATCCGCTGGTGCGTTTGGCGACGGGCGGCATCATGGTGTGGCTGACTTCGCAGGCGATTATCAATATGGGTATGGTGTCTCGTATTCTGCCGGTGATTGGTGTGCCGTTGCCCTTTGTTTCCTATGGTGGTTCTTCGTTGCTGTCTTCGTTGTGCGCGGCGGGTCTGTTGTTGGCTTTTGCCCGGCAGACGCCTCTACGAGGTGCGACGGCCCCGTCGAATGTTGAGAATCAGAGTGCTCGTGAGATTCGCCGTGCGAATGCTGATTGGAAGCGTCGCTTGCCCTTGCAGGCTGTAGTGGAGCAGGAGGCTGCGGAGCGTGCCGAGGCGGGCGGTTATCTGATGCAGGAGCGGAGCCCGCTGTCGAAGCTGGGTGGTTTGAGCGGTGTGAGTGGTGTGGTGCGGCACTGGCTTGGCTTTGATCCGGAGCAGCGTCGCGAGTTGAAGCGCGTTGAACAGCAGCGTGAGGCGGAGCGTGCTCGCGAAGAGGCCCGTGCGGCTCGTGAGGAAGCCCGCCTGGCCCGTGAGGAGGCGGCTCGTGAGAAGGCTGAGCGGCAGAAGCTGGCTCGTCGGGCCCGGGAAGAAGCCGAACGTCAGAAGGCCCGGGAAGAAGCCGAACGTCAGAAGGCGGACCGTGAGAAGGCAACCCGCACGAGGGATGCTCGAGAGCAGAAATCTCGAGAACAGAAGCCTCGAGAGCAGCGTGCTCCGGGGGCAGGAGCCTCCCGGAAGACTGCGCCCCGTAAGGCTGAGCAGCCTCGACCCGCCCGTCCGGTTCAGCGACCGGCTGAACAGGGTTCGAAGGAGCAGCAGGTACGGGGCCGGCGTCCCGAACAGGGGGCGCGCCGTCATCCGCAGAACCAACGCGGTGGCTTGCCCGCGGGCCTGCAGCCTTTGCATCCTGAGGACCGCGCTCGTCGAGCTCAGCGCCAGCAGCGTCAGCATGGTCAGCCGCCACGCCGTCAGCCCGGTGGGGGAGAGCGGTAGAGGCTTTCCGCCCTGGACCGAGCTGAACCGAGGCCGTGAACGGCTTGTCTCTTGGCCTCGCGTGCTTTGAGAACGCCCCCGACCTGAGCTGTAGCTCGTGGCCGGGGGCGTTCCGCCGCGCTCTGTGGCATGGGGCGATAGCGTAAAATGATGCTGTACCGATGTATTGGGAGAGAGACCTATGACGAAGAAGGCACCCTCTATAGTCTTCGCCGGTGGTGGCACCGCCGGTCACATTAATCCGATGCTTGCGATTGCCCGCGCTGTTCGTGACCTTGAGCCGAACGCTAAGATTCTGATGCTGGGCACGGCTGACAAGATGGAAGCTGAGCTGGTTCCGGCGGCTGGCTTCGATATCGAGTTCATTCCCCGTGCTGCTTTCCCTCGTAGCATCAATCGTGCGGCGTTTGCCTTCCCCGCGAAGTTCCTGGGCGGTTTGTCGAAGACCCGCCGCATCCTTAAGGACGCTGAGGCTGACGTCGTGGTGGGCGTGGGCGGTTACGTATGCCCGCCGGCGTACCTGTCGGCTTTCTTCTCGAAGATTCCCGTGGTCATTCATGAGGCGAACGCGAAGCCAGGGTTGGCTAACCGTCTGGGTGGCCGTTTTGCGAAGTTTACGGGTGTGGCTTTCCCCAATACTCCTTTCCCGCACGCGACCCTGGTGGGTATGCCCATGAAGGATGAGGTGGCCTACCTGAACCGTGACGCGCACCGTTCGAAGGCTCGCCGCAACTTGGGCTTGGATCCGCAGAAGCCTACCGTCATCGTGACTGGTGGTTCGCTGGGTGCGCTGAGCCTGAACAATGCGGTGTCGGCTTGCCGTGATCGCTTTGCCGAGTGGGAATTCCAGATTCTGCACATTACCGGTAAGGGCAAGACCGTTCTGGACGAGAACGGCGAGCCTCTGAGTGCTCCGAACTACCGTCAGATTGAATTCAGCAACGGCATGCAGGATGTGTACGCCGCCGCCGATTTGCTACTGGTACGCGCTGGTGCGGCTACGGTGAGCGAGGTTGCCGCGGTGGGTGTGCCCGCTATTTTTGTGCCGCTACCCATTGGTAATGGTGAGCAGGCCTTGAACGCCCGTTCCCTGGTGGAGGCCTCCGCGGCCCTGCTGGTGAAGGACGCAGAAGTCACCGGTGAGTGGTTTGCCCGTGAGATTCCGGAATTGATGGCAAACCCCGAAGAACTGGAGCGCATGGGCGCTGCAGCCTATAAACTTGGTATCCGTGACGCGGCTCGCGTTATGGCCGAAGCAGTATTGAAGGCAGCTGAGAACTAATGACTGAACTGATGAACCTTGAGATGGTGCTGCCGGCACCCCTGAATCCGCCGTTCCCTGAGCGCCACGCGATGGACGCGCTGGGGCACGTGCACTTCATCGGCATCGGCGGCGCGGGTATGAGCGCTATTGCCGCGTTGATGCTGCAGGCCGGCGTGACGGTGAGTGGTTCGGATCGGGCGGAATCTTCGACTGTTGAGTCGTTGCGTGCTGCCGGTGCCCGTGTGAGCGTGCCTCAGTCCGCGGAGAATATCGTTGATGTCGACACCGTGGTGATTTCTACCGCGATTCGCGAGGATAATCCTGAACTGGTCGCTGCCCGCGCGCAGGGCCTTCCGGTTCTGCACCGCTCCGAGGCGCTGGCCGCCGTGATGGGGCTTTCGCAGGTGGTGGCGGTGGCCGGTACCCACGGTAAGAGCACGACCAGCTCCATGATTTCTGTGATGTTTGATCAGCTGGGCCGTGATCCTTCTTTCGCGGTGGGTACCGTAATTGCTGGCCGCGGCACGAACGCGCACCTGGGTGCGCAGGGCCCCGACTCGATTTTTGTGGCCGAGGCCGATGAATCGGATGGCTCGTTTGTCCGCTACCGCCCGGCGATTGCTGTTGTGACGAACGTTGAGCCCGACCACCTGGACTTCTATAAGACTGACGAGCGCGTTTTTGAGGCGTTCAACCGCTTCGTGGGTTCGCTGGCTCCGGGTGGTGTGTTGGTGACCTGCGCCGATGATCCCGGTGCCGCATCCCTGGCCGCTCGTTCTCGTGCGGCTGGCGTGCCGGTCGTGACCTACGGTGAGTCCGAGGATGCTGACTTGCGCATCCGCGAGATTACGAGCGCGGGTTCTTCTTCCTCGTCGACGATGGAGTGGGCTTTCGAATGTCGCGGTGAGCGCTTTGAGGGTGAGCAGGAGCTGGTTCTAAAGGTTCCCGGTATCCATAATCAGCTGAATGCAGCGGCTGCCTTCATTACTGCTCTGCTGACCGGCGCTCAGGGCCCTGAGATTGCCGCTGCCCTGGGCGAATTTGTGGGCGCTGACCGCCGCTTTACATTGCGTGGCGAGGTTGCGGGCGTGAAGGTTTTCGATGACTACGCACACCACCCGACCGAGGTGTTCCGTGCCCTGCAGACCGGTCGTACCGTGGCTGATGGCCACAACCTGTACGTGATTTTCCAGCCGCACCTGTTCTCGCGCACTCGTGAGTTCGCGAAGGAGTTCGCGGAGTCCTTGTCGAAGGCTGATCGCGCCTATGTACTGGATATCTATCCGGCTCGTGAGCTTCCGATTGAGGGCGTGACCAGCAAGCTGATTACGGATGCTGGCTTCTCTGAGGTACGTTACGCGACCGCGGAGAGCGCTATTGAGGACATCGTCTCGTGCGCTCAGAGCGGTGATATCGTGATGACCGTTGGTGCCGGTGACGTGACGGCTCTTGGGCCGCGTCTGCTGGAGGCCTTGCAGATTCGTCATGGCGGCGACCTGACTCAGAAGTCGGAGGCTTAGGCTGTGCCGATGAGTCCCATGCCCCCGTCGGAGGGGCATTCGCGCGCGCCGAAGGCCCCGCGCTCGCGTGCTCGTCGACGTGCTCAGGAGCTTGCGCAGGAACAGCCTGCGGCTCAGCACGCGGCGGAGGCCCACTCCACCGCTGACGCACAGAGCCTCGCGGATGGCGCCTCCGAGCAGAAGTCTCACGGGTCTGAATCGCATCCCTCTGAATCTCGTGCGGGTACCCCATCTGCTGCCGGTCGTCGCCCTGTGGGTGCGACGATTCGCCCTTCCAGCCCGGCTCGTGCCGAGAGCGTGGCTCTCGTGGATGGTGCGATTCGTCGTGTGCCCGCGGCTACCTCCGGTTCGCAGGAGCTCTTTGACGTGGAGGCTTTCGAGGATTCGCCCGGGGAAGTCGGTTCGACTGCGGATACCGAGAAATCATCCGGTCGGCCGGCGAAGACTGAGAACGCGGAGGCTGCGGTGGGGGAGAGGCGCAGTGAGAAGCCCTCTGCATCCTCGCATCTGAAGGAGCCTGAAGAGGACACCGGCCGGACTGAAAAGACTGGCGGCGGGGTTACCTCGAGCAAAAAGAAAGCTTCCTCCGATTCCTCGTCGGCGGGAAACGGTTCTGCTGAGGCTGAGCCCGTCGAGCAGGTTCGCCCTGCAAGCCGTTTCGGCCGTTGGCGTGTGGAGCGAGAGCAACAGCGCGCTGCCGAGATTGAGAAGGAACGGGAGCGCGAGCGTCGGGAAGCGCAGCACGAGCGTATCCTGAAGGATCCCGGTCTGGATGGTTTGCGTGCTGAGGAGCGTCCGCGTAAGGAACGCCCCCCGCTTACTCGGGCCCGTAAGTTGCTGTACACGGTGATTGCGTTGGCTATCGTAGCGGTGCTGTACGTGGTGCTGGTCTTCTTCTCGCCTCTGTTAGCTGCTCAGACTATTACGGTGCGCGGTGCCTCCTTGCTGGAAACCGCTCAGGTGGAGCAGAAGCTGGAGCCTCTGCGCGGGGTTCCGCTGACTCGCATCGACGAGAAGCGAGTGCGTGAGCTGATTGGTCAGGACAATGTGCTTCGTAGCGTGCAGGTGGAGAGCCGCCCGCCGCATGAGCTGGTGGTGACTTTGAAGGAGCGTGCCGCCATTGCAGTCGTCAAGGAAGGGGAGACGTACCATACCGTGGATACTGACGGGGTGAGCCTCATGGAGTCTTCTTCCGAGCCGAGCACTTCGGTTCCCCTGGTACGATTGAATGGTGGTGACCCGCAGCATTCGGATGAGTTCCGCACGATTTCGACGGCCTTGTCTGCGATGCCGGCTGAGCTTCTGACTCAGGTGAAGGAAGCGAGTGCGACCTCAACTTCGAGTATTACCTTCACGCTGCGGGATAGTACGACGGTGCAGTGGGGTACTGCTCAGGAGAGTGAGCTGAAGGCTAAGGTGCTTCTGTCACTCCGCCAGGCGGTGGCTCAGCGGGCTCAGGAAGATGCTTCTTCCGGGGCTCAGGCGCAGAAGGTGACCGTCTATGATGTGTCGGCTCCGCGCGTGCCGGTGACCCGTTAGGGGAACTACTGTTGGGCGCTTTCCCTCTCCTTTTTGTGTGAATTCCGCAAAAAGAGGGGGTAATTGCGCTGTGTAGCTAGGAACCACCAAAAACTGTTTGGTATCCTAACAGATAAAGTCATTCTTTAGAGGAAACCTTTAGGCTTAGATCGAGCTGGGGGTCTTCCGAAGCTGGAACACGGAACAATCGAGGATTACATGGACGCTGGAACTCCCCAGAACTACTTGGCAGTCATCAAGGTCGTTGGTATCGGCGGCGGTGGCGTCAACGCAGTCAACCGAATGATTGAGGTTGGCCTGCGCGGCGTTGAGTTCATTGCTATTAACACTGACGCCCAGGCTCTGCTCATGTCTGATGCAGACGTCAAGCTGGATGTCGGTCGTGAGCTGACCCGCGGTCTTGGCGCGGGCGCAAACCCCGAGGTTGGCCGTCAGGCAGCCGAGGATCACTCGCAGGAAATTGAGGAAGTCCTCAAGGGCGCAGATATGGTCTTCGTGACCGCTGGTGAGGGTGGCGGCACCGGTACCGGTGGCGCACCCGTCGTGGCACGTATTGCCCGCTCCCTGGGTGCTCTGACCATCGGTGTTGTGACTCGACCCTTCACCTTCGAGGGCCGTCGTCGCTCTAACCAGGCTGAGACCGGTATTGCCGCTCTGCGTGACGAGGTTGACACCCTGATTGTGATTCCGAACGACCGACTGCTGTCGATTTCGGACCGCAACGTGTCGATGCTGGACGCTTTCAAGTCCGCTGACCAGGTGCTGCTCTCCGGTGTTCAGGGCATTACCGACCTGATTACCACCCCGGGTCTGATTAACCTTGACTTCGCTGACGTTAAGTCCGTGATGCAGGGTGCGGGTTCGGCTCTGATGGGTATCGGCTCGGCCTCGGGTGAGGACCGTGCCGTGAAGGCAGCCGAGCTGGCTATTGCCTCCCCGTTGCTGGAAGCATCCATCGATGGTGCGCACGGCGTGTTGCTGTCGATTCAGGGCGGTTCCGATCTGGGTCTGTTCGAGATTAACGAGGCTGCGCGCCTGGTTCAGGAAGTGGCTCACCCCGACGCTAACATCATCTTCGGTGCCGTCATTGACGACGCCCTGGGTGACGAGGCTCGAGTGACCGTGATTGCCGCTGGCTTTGACGCTGTGAACCCCGAGACCAACTCGAACGCTTCGGCTTCCGCTCAGCCCCAGCGTGCACAGGGCTCCTTCGGCGGCTCGAACGCTGCCGCTCCGGCTTCTAACAGCTACGGCTTCAACGCTCCCACCGCTGCTCCGTCTTCCACCGGCGCCGCTGGCTTCGACGTTGACCTGCCCCCGGTTGTTGAGGAAGCACCGGCTCGCCGCGACACCCTGGACGTCCCCGACTTCCTGAAGTAGCCGCGCCGCGTGCATTAGCACGCCGCCCCGTAGGGTTTTGATGGAGGGGAGCTGAGAATAGTCCAACTGTTCTCAGCTCCCCTTCGCGCTACCCGCTTTCGCCCTAGCACCCTGTACAGACCCCGAGAAAGGGACAATGATGAGCAACGCCCCCGCAACCCCGCTACTGGCCACCGCCGACACCCGCATCCTGGGGCCCTGGCGCGTGCGGGTGGGCTTCACTTCACGCGAGGCGGGTAACCTGGGTCTGCACGTGGATGACGAGCTGGGTGGCGGCATGGACGCCTCGATGGTGCGCACCCTCAACCACCGTGCGGCGCTGGAGGAAGCGTTGGGCGCGGGGCCGTTCTTTTATCTGAACCAAGTGCACGGCGTTGAGGTGGCCCGTCCCGAGGACTACGACCCGGCCTCCTACGCACCGGGTGCCCCCGCTAACCGTACCGTCGAGCGTGCCCGCACCATCGCGAAGCTGGCCCCCGTGGCCGACGCCGCGGTGAGTGCCGAGGGCCGCCCGATGGCAATCATGGTGGCCGATTGCATCCCCGTGGTGCTGGCTGGCTCTGTCGAGGATGAGAACGCCATGCCCGTTCTGGCGGTGGCTCATGCGGGCCGCCGCGGCCTGCTGGACGGGGTACTGCAGGCTACCGTGGCTCGCATGCGGGAGCTGGGCGCTACGCACATCACCGCGTGGTTGGGTCCCAGCATCTGCGGTGCCTGCTACGAAGTGCCCGAGGCGATGCGCGCCGAGTCCACCGAGCTGATCCCGCAGGTGCATTCGGTGACGGGTGCGAACACCCCGGGCCTGGACCTGCCGGCCGGCGCCCGCGCGGTGCTGGAGGCCGCCGGCGTGGAGGTTTCTACGGAGTGCGCCCGTTGCACTTACGAGGAGCCGAGCGTGTACTCGCATCGCGGGTTTACAAACCGTGGTGAGAAGCCCGGGCGCATTGCGGGCCTGGTGTGGGTTGAGAAGCTGGCAGAGCCCGCCGCATAGAGCCGCTGAAGATAGAGTCGCTGAAGGAGAACAAAATGTCTGAATCGAACGGATCCGGCGTGAACGTCGAAGCGCAGGATTTGGGGTACACCCCCGAACGCGCCGAGCAGCTGCTGCAGAATTACCGACGCGTGCTTGAGCGCATCCGAGTGGCGGAGCAGGATCATAGCGGAGTGCGCACCGAGCAGAGCGCGCCCGTACGCCTGGTGACTGTGACCAAGTTTTTCCCGGCCTCGGATGCGGCGGCGTTGCTGGACGAAGGCGTGACTCTCTTCGGTGAGAACCGCGACCAGGAGGCCAGCGCGAAGGCCCGCGAGCTGGCCTCCTACTGCGAGCAGCGCGCGGTGCAGCCCCCGCACTGGGCGTTTATCGGCCAGCTTCAGACGAATAAGGCGAAGTCCGTGGTCAAGTACGCCTCCAGTGTGCACTCTGTGGACCGCCTGTCACTGGCCGATGCCCTGGCGAAGGCCTACGCGAATCAGCTGGCCCGCTACGAGGCGGGGGAGGCACTGGCCCCCGCGGCCCTGGAAAACGGCGGCTTGGATTGCCTGGTGCAGGTCTCCCTGGCTGAGGAGGCGACGGCCGGCCATGCCGCCGAGGGTGCGCGAGGCGGCACGAGCGCCTCAGAGCTTCTGGAACTGGCCGAACGCATCGAGAACCATGCGAACCTGCGGTGCGCCGGCGTGATGGCGGTGGCGCCTCTGGATGCGGACCCGGACGTTGCTTTCGAGAAGCTCTACGGTTTGGCGGCCCTGCTGCGCGAGCACCTGCCGCATGCGACTGAAATCTCGGCGGGTATGAGTGGTGACCTGGAGGCGGCCGTCCGCTGGGGCTCCACCTGTGTGCGCGTGGGTAGCGACATCATGGGTCGCCGCCCCGCACACTAGAGACGGCGGACAGATATGCCGCCGCTGTGAGAATCCGGACGCTGTTCTACCGGCTGGAAGAGCCTCTACGCTGGTAATATATACATGCCGGTGCACGACGTTTTGATGTGCGACCGAACCTTCTGAACGAGGGGCCCGCCCGCGGCGCTCCTCGAGAGGCACCACCTCAACAGGCGGCCGCCCGTATTCAGTAGCCTGTCCCTGTTACCCTAGCGAAGCGAGAGAATCATGCCGAAGCAAAGCCGCCTGGCGGGTTTCCTCGGCCTGGAGCCTTACAACGCCAAGGACTCTGACGCCCAGGACCCCAACACCGCGGATACTGCGCCCGAGGAGCCCCGCTCCCAGGAGCATTCGGACCGCGCGGAGGCTCATATCGAAGAGCCCCGAGCCGACGGTCGCGCTGATCGGGATCTCTCGCAGGGGGAACAACACACCGCATCTGAGCACGTTGCGCCCGCAGCCGCACACCCGTACACACCCGAAACCACAGACGAGGCGGAGGAATCTCGCGAGAGTTGCCGAGGCGATGAGCCTCGGAACGAGCCCGCGAGCGAGCCCGCAGACCATTGGGAGGACGCCCCGGTGCCGAACACCGAATACACCGAGCAGTATGCCGACACCTACTCGAACGACGGCTACTACGACCAGGGCTATGAGCCCGAAGAGACCAACGGATACACCTACGGTTACGAGGAAGAAGAGGACGAATTGCGTCGTATCACCACCATCCACCCCCGCTCCTACAATGACGCAAAGATCATCGGTGAGGCGTTCCGCGAGAACATCCCCGTGATTATGAACGTTGAGGAGATGCCCGACGCCGACGCTAAGCGCCTGGTGGACTTCGCCTCCGGTCTGGCCTTCGCGCTGGAGGGTCGCATCGAGCGTGTGACCTCGAAGGTTTTCCTGCTGACTCCCTCCAACCTTGAGGTGCTGGGTGTCGCAAACTCTGAGAACGCCGCAGATTTCAACTCCGAGGGTGAATTTCCCTTCGACCAGGGCTAAGGGCTGAGTAATGGGTTATCTTTTCGCTCTCGTAACGATTGCGCTGTACCTGTTCTACGTTTTCATGCTGTTGCGTATGCTCTTCGACTGGGTACGTATGTTCGCACCTGGTTGGCGTCCCAAGGGTATCGCTCTGTTGTGCGCGAGCGCCGTTTACGCTGTGACGGATTGGCCTATGGAGAAGCTACGCCGAGTGATTCCTCCGGTGCGCGTGGGTAATGTCGCGCTGGATACCGGTTTTCTGATTCTGATTGTGGTCGTGTCGATGCTGTTGGGCCCCTTGATGAGCCTGACTGCCCGATTCTCCTAACGGACCGGGACCTGTAGCCGAGGCGCCCCGTGGAATGTGACTCAACATTCTGCGGGGCGCACGCGTTTAACGGGACATGTGCGCTTAACGAGTCGTGGACGTGCGCAAACGCTTCGGGGGAGCGGGGCTGGGGGTGTTGCGCCATACGCATATTTTGTTGGCTGCGCGACAGAAACCCCGGAGCTGAGGCCCAATGATAGTAAAATGGGTGCCAACGACTGTCTGCGCGATGCGGCACACCGCGCCTGCCGCGGGGCCGAACGGTCCCGCCGGGCTTGCCCCATCGACGCACTCAACTTCGATCCCAACCGTACTAGAGGAGAAGCCACATGGCCATCACCCCCGAAGACCTGATTACAAAGAGCTTTAAGATTGTGACCGAGGAGTCCGGTTACGACCGCAACGAGGTTGACGACTTCCTGGACGAGCTCGTTGTTGAGCTGCGTGCCCTGTACTCCGAGCGTGACGCCCTGGAGCGTCAGGTGGAGCAGCTTTCCGCCTCGGCCCCCGCATCCCCTGCCGCCGCTGTCTCTCAGGATGCTCCCTCCGCCGCCGGTGCTCAGGACGCTGCAGCCCTGCTGGCTATGGCCCAGAAGGTGCACGACGACTACGTGGCCCAGGGTGAGAAGGCTAAGGCCGAGCTGCTGGACGAGGCAGAGAAGAAGGCCGACGCCCTCGTGAGCGAGGCTCGACAGCAGCGCGAAGAGGTTCTGGCTCGCCTGACCGACGAGAAGGAAGAGCTGGAGATTGCCGTGGAGGCACTGCGTGGCTTCGAGAGCCGTTACCGCACCAAGCTGCTGGACCACCTGAACGCCCAGGTGGAGGAGCTGAAGAACCTCAAGCCCATCGAGGCTTCCGCCTAAAGCGCCGCACGACCCCGCCGAGGGGTGCTACGGTGCTACCGTCCGGATTCTTATCGGCCCGCACTTGCGGGTTAGGCCTAAGCCGCGGATAAGGAACCGGGCGGTATTTTGCGCTTTTGAGAGGGGCCTGGCCATCTCGCCGCCTCGCGCGGGAGGCAGTGGCGAGACGACGGGCTACGCCCGAGGATTTCCCCTCATTTGCTAAGCTAGAGAGGCACCGTAGCGCGTCGCCGCGGGGACCGTCCCGTTGCCGTCGCCACTATTCACACGACCCGAGGAGAGCCTTGCCCACCACCCCGAATCATGCTGAATCCTCGGCCCCCGTACATACCGCGGAAACCGCCGTGGGGAGCACCACACAGGCTGTCGAGAGCACCGGCCGCACACCGCGCATCCTGGGCGGCCGCACCGTTTGGCTGAGCGCCCTGGTGCTGGCCGTACTCGTCTTCGCCGTGGATCAGGGGACCAAGTACCTGGTCGTTACTCAGATGCATCTGGGGGAGCGCATTACCGTTATTGACGGGCTGCTGTGGTGGTATTCGATTCGTAACTCGGGTGCCGCGTTCAGCATGGGCGAGAATGTGACCTGGATTTTTACCCTCGTCATGGTGACTGCCGCCATCGTGGTGCTCTACCTGTTGCGCCGCACGCGCTCACTGGCCTGGACCCTGTCGCTGGGCGGGCTGCTCGGCGGCATCTGCGGCAACCTCTTTGACCGCCTCTTCCGTGAGCCCGGCTTCGGTTCCGGGCATGTGGTGGACTTCATCTCGGTGCCGAACTTCGCCATCTTCAACGTCGCGGACTCGGCGATTTGCGTGTGCATGGCGCTCGTCGTGCTCCTAAACTTCATGGGTCTGAACCTCGACGGCACGAAGGCTCCGCAGGAGAGCGCCTCGAAGAAGGCTAAGACCCCGAAGAACGAGGAAGCTGACGGCGAGAACGCTGACGCCTAACGGCGCGTCACGACACACAGCACAGACCGCAACCCACAGCACAGACCGCAGCGCGAGGAGAGAATCATGAGCGAGGAAACCACCGCGGAGCGCATCCGCGCCGAATTCACCGTTGAGGACGCCCTGGCTGGTATGCGCCTGGACGCCGCGCTCGCCGGTGCCCTCGATGCGCCGCGCACCCGCACCTCCGGGTGGATTCGTGACGGGTACGTGAGCATCACCAACGGTGGGCGCGCCGTGAAGGTCGGTAAGTCATACAAGCTCTCCGCAGGAGATGTGGTCGACGTGGATGCCCCCGCACCGCGCGATTTGGCCGATATTCGACCCGAGAAGGTGGACGGCTTCGGCATCGTGTACCTGGACGACGATATTGTCGTGGTGGATAAGCCTGCCGGCGTGGCGGCGCATCCCTCACCCGGTTGGCACGGCCCCACCGTAATTTCCGCGCTGATGGGCGAGGGTATCTCCGTGGCCACCTCCGGCGCAGCCGAGCGTCAGGGCATCGTGCACCGCCTGGACGTGGGTACGAGCGGCCTGATGGTCGTGGCCCGTAGCGAGCGCGCCTACACCGAACTCAAGCGTGCTTTCAAGGAGCGCACGGTCGATAAGATTTACCACACGCTGGTGCAGGGCCTGCCCGATCCGCTGCGCGGCACGATTGACGCGCCGATTGGCCGTCACCCCGGTAACGAGTGGAAGTTCGCGGTGGTCGAGGGTGGCCGTAATTCCATCACCCACTACGACGTCATCGAGGCCTTCGGTCCGGCCTCCCTCGTGGAGGTTCGCCTGGAGACCGGCCGAACCCATCAGATTCGCGTGCACTTTTCGGCGATGCGGCACCCCTGCTGCGGCGACCTGACTTACGGCGCTGACCCACGTTTCAGCGCCGAGCTGGGCCTGACCCGCCAGTGGCTGCACGCCCACCGCATCAGCTTTGACCACCCCGCCACCGGCGAGCGCGTGAGCTTCACCAGTGAGTACCCGCTGGATTTGGCCTACGCACTCAACGCCCTGCGCGAGGGCCGCGTGCAGCTCGGGTAGACATCGCACACCCCAGCTCAGCCAAAGAGCCGCCCGGGCCCCGGCCCGGCATCGCGCGGCTCACCCCGGGGCCACAGCCCCGCTGACCGTCAAACGAATCGGCCGGAACAACCCCCACACCTTCAGGAGATATCCGTGGCAACCAAAGACTTTGCGCACCTGCACGTGCACACCGAGTACTCCATGCTGGACGGTGCCGCGCGCCTGGGCGACCTCTTCAGCTATGCCAAGGAGCTGGGCATGAGCTCCATGGCCACCAGCGACCACGGTTTCCTCTTCGGCGCCTTCGACTTCTGGCGCCAGGCCAAGGCCCACGACATTAAGCCCATCATCGGCGTGGAGGCCTACCTGACCCCCGGCACGCACCGTACCGACCGTTCGCGTGTGCGCTGGGGCGACGGCTCCCGCGATGATGTGTCCGGTGGTGGCGCCTACACCCACATGACCATGTGGGCCGAGACCACTGAGGGTATGCACAACCTCTTCCGTGCCTCCTCCATTGCTTCGCTCGAGGGTCAGCTGTACAAGCCGCGCATGGACCGCGATGTGCTGCAGACCTACTCGAAGGGCCTGATCGCGACTACTGGTTGCCCCTCCGGCGAGATTCAGACGCGCCTGCGCCTGGGCCAGTTCGACGAGGCGCTGCAGGCCGCCAGCGACTTCCGCGATATCTTCGGCAAGGACAACTTCTACTGCGAGGTCATGGACCACGGCCTCGACATCGAACGTAACGTGCAGGAGGACCTGCACCGCCTGGCTAAGCAGCTGAACCTGCCCTACGTGGCCACCAACGACCTGCACTATACCCGTCAGGAAGACCACACCGCCCACGCGGCGCTGCTGTGCGTGCAGTCTGGCTCGACCCTGACCGACCCCAAGCGCTTCAAGTTCGATGCGGATAACTTCTACCTGCGCTCGCCCGAGGAGATGTACTCGATCTTTGGCGATATTCCCGGTGCCTGCGAGAACACCCTCGAGATTGCTGAGCGTTGCAACGTGGAGTTCAACACCAAGGCGAACTACATGCCGAACTTTCCCGTGCCCGAGGGGGAGAACGAAGAATCCTGGTTCGTGAAGGAGGTCGAGAAGGGCCTGCACTACCGCTTCCCGGACGGTATTCCCGATAGGGTCCGTAAACAGGCAGAGTACGAGGTGGGGGTCATTACCTCCATGGGCTTCCCCGGCTACTTCCTGGTTGTGGCGGACTTCATCAACTGGGCTAAGCGCAACGGTATTCGTGTGGGTCCCGGCCGTGGCTCCGGTGCGGGTTCCATGGTGGCGTACGCGATGCGCATCACCGAGCTGAACCCGCTCGACCACGACCTGATCTTCGAGCGATTCCTCAACCCCGACCGCGTCTCCATGCCCGACTTCGATGTGGACTTCGACGATCGTCGCCGCGGCGAGGTCATCGACTACGTGACCGATAAGTACGGCGAGGACAAGGTCGCGCAGATTGTCACTTTCGGCACCATTAAGGCGAAGCAGGCGCTTAAGGACGCCTCCCGCGTGATGGACCAGCCGTACTCGGTGGGCGAGCGCCTGACCAAGGCCATGCCGCCGGATGTCATGGGCAAGAACATCGCCCTGGCCAACGTGTACAACGAGGAGGATAAGCGCTACGCTGAGGCCGCCGACCTACGCACCCTCATCGAGGACCCGGTCGATAAGATTTACGGCCAGGTGTTCGAGACCGCGAAGGGCCTGGAGGGCCTGAAGCGTCAGTGGGGCGTGCACGCCGCGGGCGTGATTATGTCCAGCAAGAATCTGGTGGACGTGATTCCCGTGATGCGCCGCGAGGCTGACGGCCAGGTTATCACCCAGTTCGATTACCCCACCTGCGAGGGCCTGGGCCTGATCAAGATGGACTTCCTGGGTCTGCGTAACCTCACGATTATTTCCGATGCCATCGAGAACATTAAGAACAACCGAGGCATTGACCTGGAGCTGGAGTCCCTGTCGCTGGATGATCCCGAATCCTACCGTCTGCTGGCCCGAGGCGACACCCTCGGCGTGTTCCAGCTCGATGGTGGCCCCATGCGCGCCCTGCTCAAGCTCATGGAGCCCGAGGAATTCGAGCACATTTCGGCAGTGCTCGCGCTGTACCGCCCCGGCCCGATGGGTGCAAACTCGCACACCAACTACGCGCTGCGTAAGAACGGCAAACAGGAAATTGAGCCGATTCATCCCGAGCTGGCCGAGCCGCTCAAGGACATCCTCGACACCACCTACGGCCTGATCGTGTATCAGGAGCAGGTGATGGCGATTGCCCAGAAGGTCGCGAACTATACACTCGGTGAGGCAGACCTGTTGCGCCGTGCAATGGGTAAGAAGAAGAAGGCGGAGCTGGATAAGCAGTACGCCACCTTCCACGACGGCATGATTTCTAACGGCTACTCCGAGGGTGCCGTGAAAGCCCTCTGGGATATTCTGCTGCCCTTCTCGGACTACGCGTTCAACAAGGCGCACACCGCCGCGTACGGCCTGGTGTCCTACTGGACGGCCTACCTGAAGGCGCACTACCCGCAGGAGTACATGGCCGCGCTGCTGACCAGTGTGGGCGATAACAAGGACAAGCTCGCGCTATACCTGAACGAGTGCCGCGCCATGGGTATCACCGTGCTCGCCCCGGACGTCAACGAATCCTCCTTGACCTTCACCCCCGTGGGTGAGGACATCCGCTTCGGCATGGGTGCAATCCGTAACGTGGGTGCGAACGTGGTCGAGGGTATGGTCGCCGCCCGTGAGGAGAAGGGCCGCTACGAGTCCTTCAACGACTTTCTGAAGAAGGTGCCGCTGCAGGTGTGCAATAAGCGCACCATTGAGTCGCTCATTAAGGCCGGCGCCTTCGACGACCTGGGCCACACCCGCCGCTCGCTGTCCCTCATTCACGAGGCGGCAGTGGACGCCGCGGTGGCGGTTAAGCGTAAGGAGGCGGCGGGCCAGTTCGACCTCTTTGGCTCCCTCGGCATGGACGACGCCTTGGGCGACGAGCTGACCGTGACCATCCCGGACGTGCCCGAATGGGATCGCCGCGAGAAGCTGAACTTCGAACGCGACATGCTGGGCCTGTACGTTTCGGACCACCCGCTGCGTGGCCTGGAACGCGCCCTTTCGGATGCCGCCTCGCACTCGGTGCACGACATTATTAGCGAGGACTCGCACGTGCGCGACGGCGAAACCGTCACGATTGCGGGCATGCTCACCGGCGTTTCGCGCCGCATCGCTAAGTCCAGCGGTAACCAGTACGCCTCGGTGGAGCTGGAGGACCCCTCGGGTGCAACCATTACGGTCATGTTCTTCTCCCGCGCCTACGAGACGATGGGCGCCGCCCTGGCGGACGACCTCATCTGCTCGATTCGAGGCCGCGTGCAGCGCCGCGACGACGGTAGCGTGAACATGAGTGCCCAGGAACTGCAGATTCTGGAAATCAGCGACGACGGCCGCGCCGCACCTATCACGATTGCGGTACCTGAGTATCTGGTGACGGAGGCGAACCTGAAGGAGCTGAAGGAGACCCTGCGCGACCACAAGGGCACTGCGGATGTGCGCATGCTCATCCGTACCCGCGATAAGGAACAGTTGGTGCTTCTGGACGCGAGTGTGCGCGTGGAACCGAACCCGAGCCTCTTCGGTGAGATCAAGACGATTTTCGGTCCGAGCTGTATTCGTCGCTAAAGGCAGAAGACCTCCGTGAGGAGGCGGGCACCGCTCAGGGTGGATTCCGAACGTTCATAAACGTTGGAGTCCACCCTGAGCGTATATTTGCGTATATTCAACGTCACTATTCGGCTCAACCGCCGTCTATCGCGTTAGAATGGGTATAAATATTCTTGAGCGCTGTATGTACGGGCGCCACACCGAGCGCCCAGCCAAGGAGAAACGCATGTACTGCCCCTATTGCAAGCACACCGATTCGCGCGTTGTCGACTCCCGCACCACCGATGACGGCGCCGCCATTCGCCGCCGCCGTCAGTGCACCTCCTGCGCTCGCCGCTTTACCACGGTCGAAACCACCACCATTTCGGTGATTAAACGTTCCGGTGTGACCGAACCCTTTGACCGCTCCAAGATTGCCGCAGGCGTGCGCAAGGCCTGCCAGGGCCGCCCCGTTGGGGAGGACGACCTCGCCAAGCTGGCCCAGGAGGTCGAGGAGCTGATTCGTGCCCGTGGTCTGGCAGAAATCAACGCTCACGAGGTGGGCCTGACCATCCTGGAGCCGCTGTCCAAGCTGGATGCGGTCGCCTACCTGCGCTTCGCGAGCGTGTACCAGGCCTTCGAGAACCTCGAGGACTTTGAAGAAGCGATCGCTCGTCTGCGTGAGGACCGCATTAACCCGTAGTGTCTGCTAGAGGTTATAGAGGTGTACAGAAGGGGCCGTCTTCCGAATGATTCGGAAGACGGCCCCTTCTACTGCGTTTAGCCGCCTTGCCGCGGTACCGTTGCGGTCCGCGCGGGTTAGCGGGGGAGCGGGCTCTTAGGCCTCGCCACGGCGCTTACGCTCACGCAGCATCCCGCCAGCCCACAGAGCCGCGCCGACAATACCCGCGTTGTTGCGCAGGGTTGCCATCACCATGGGGGTGCGGATGTGGTTCTCGAAGTACGGCATGAACTTCTCGGGGTTCTTCGAGATGCCGCCGCCGATGATGAACAGGTCGGGGGAGAAGAGCATCTGCACGTGGTCGAAGTAACGGTACAGGCGCTTGCCGTACTTCTTCCAGGACAGCTCGTGTACCTCGCGGGCGCGGGCAGAAGCCTGAGATTCGGCGTCGTGGCCGTCAATTTCCAGGTGGCCCAGCTCGGTGTTTGGAATCAGCGCACCGTCGTTGATGAGTGCGGAACCGATGCCGGTGCCCAGGGTAATGACGGCAATCAGACCGTCGCGATCGCGACCCTGGCCGTAGGTGGCCTCGGCCAGGCCGGCTGCGTCGGCGTCGTTGAGGCCGTAGACGGTGCGGCCGCCCAGAGCCTCGCTCATGACCTGCTCCAGGTCGGTGTTAATCCAGGAATCGTCCACGTTAGCGGCGGAGAAGACCATACCGTTCTTCACCACGGCGGGGAAATCGATACCCACGGCCGACTCGGGGTCCGGAGCCAGGTCGCGGCCCTGCAGCTCGGTCACAACGCGCTGAACAACCTCTGCCACGGCCTCGGGGGTTGCGGGCTTCGGGGTGTCGATACGGAAACGGTCCGAAACGAGGGCGCCGGTGCGCAGGTCGACGATGCCGCCTTTAATGCCGGTACCTCCGATGTCAACACCAATCTGCAGGTCCTTGGGGGTGGGTGCGGGTAGCTCGTTGATGAGGCTGGGCTCAGCGTAGTTAGCCATGATTCCCTTTCTGTCCTCCGTAATTCACGGAAGGAACATGTCTGTGATAACGAGTGATAATAAATGGAGAGATTCGGCTGATGGCCGAAAGAACTGGGGGGACCTAGGGGAGAGTCAGAATATCAGCGCCGTCGGCAGTCACCACGAGGGTGTGCTCGAACTGCGCGGTGCGCTTGCGGTCGCGAGTGACGACGGTCCAATCATCATCCCACAAATCCCACTGGATAGTGCCGAGGGTCAGCATCGGCTCAATCGTGAAAATCATGCCCTCGCGAATTTCGGTGTCGTAGGCGGGTGCCGCATCGTAGTGGGGGATGATGAGGCCCGAGTGGAACTCACGACCCACGCCGTGACCGGTGTAGTCGCGTACCACGCCGTAACCGAAACGTGCTGCGTACTTCTCAATGACGCGACCAATCACGTTGACCTGACGGCCAGGCTTCACAGCCTTAATCGCGCGGTTGAGGGCCTCCTCGGTACGCTCAACTAGCAGACGAGACTCTTCGTCCACGTTGCCGATGAGCAGGGTCTTGTTGGTATCGCCATGCATGCCGTCCAGGTATGCGGTGACGTCCAAGTTGAGGATGTCGCCGTCCTCCAGCACCGTGGTGTCCGGGATGCCGTGGCAGATGACCTCGTTCAGGGAAGTGCACACGGACTTGGGGTAGCCGCGGTAGTCAACGGTCGAGGGGTACGCGCCATGATCGCAGATGTACTCGTGAACCAGCACATCAATCTCATTAGTGGTGGTGCCGGGTACACAAATTTTGGATGCTTCAACGATGGCACCGGCAGCAATCTTGCCGGCGGCACGGACTCGCTCAACTTCCTCGGGGGTGTACATGTTCGAGTCGTTACCCTCGTTGGCGGTGGGCTTACCCACGTACTCGGGACGAACAATGTGCGAGGGGACCGGGCGCATCGGGCTGACGCGTCCGGGGGTTAGGCAACCGACGGGTGCGTGGCCGGGCTCGGCGGGCAAGTTGTGTGAGGAATTCGTTTTGGTTGAAGACATAGCTTCATCTTACCGGGCTTGAGGGGTATCTGTCTGGTGCGGAGGCACGGAAAATTGGGCAAAACGAAACCCGTACCTTTTTCCCAGATTGTGAATAAAGTTTCAGGACTGTCGGCGGCCTGCCAGCGTCGAGATCGGGGACGAGATGGAAGCGGGCCGCGAGAAGGAGAAGGCCGCATGAGAGGCCGCACCGGCCTCATTGCTACACGCGTATGCGTGTGAGATGCTGGACATACTGACTCAAAACCATCAAAGGAGCACCATGAGCGAGAAGAAAGGCCATCTGAGCGAAGCTATCCAATCGGTGGTCGAAAAGACCCTGCACGCCGCTACCGACGCCAGCCCCCAGGATGAAGAATACTGGTACAACCTCGCCACCGGCGAGGTCGAACGCGGCCAGCAGAGCGCCGTCACCTCCCTGTGGGGCCCCTTCAAAACCTACGAGGAGGCGGCACACGCCATGGACCGCGCCCGCGAACGCAACGAAGCATGGGATAAGGACAGCGGCCTGCTCTAAAACGTAACTCTAAAAGCCCAACGCAATCGAATCTCGAACCCGATGGGCGCATACCCCCTACACCAGCAGAAGGCCCCCGAACCCGGAAACACCGGATACGGGGGCCTTCACTTTTCTCAAGTTTTTCTATACCTCAAGCCTACTCAAAGGTGTGCTCAGCCGCCGGGAACTCTCCCGAACGAACCTGATTACGGTAGGCACGGGCAGCATCCTCCATGACCTTGCCAATCTGGGCGAACTGCTTCACGAAGCGCGGCACACGGCCCTCACGCAGACCCATCATGTCCTGCCAGACCAGAACCTGACCGGTCGTCGTATTCGACGCACCGATACCGATGGTCGGTACCGCGCCGACTGCCTCATCCACGCGGTGCGCGGTCTCCGCGGTCACCATCTCCATGAGCACGCAGAACGCGCCAGCCTCAGCCAGCGCCACGGCATCCTCAAGGACGCGCTCAGCAGCCTCGCCGCGACCCTGCACCCGGAAACCGCCGAGGGCATGCTCCGACTGCGGGGTGAAACCGACGTGAGCCACCACCGGAATACCGGTACGCACCAGAGCACGAATCCACTCGGTCATCGAGGCATCGGCCTCAATCTTGACCGCGTGCGCGCCGCCCTCCTTCATGAGGCGAACAGCGCTCGCCACCGCCTGCTGCGGCGACTGCTCATAAGAACCAAACGGCAGGTCAGCAACCACCATGGCGCGGGACGCACCGCGAGAAACCGCCGCGACCAACGGAATCATCTCGTCCAGAGTAATGGTCAGGGTTGACTCGTAACCGAGCACCACGTTCGCTGCAGAATCACCCACTAGTAGCATTTCGATGCCGGCGCGGTCAAAGACCTGCGCGGTCAGAGCGTCATAGCAGGTCAGCATGGAGAACTTCTGCCCGGTCGCCTTCGCCTGCGCCAAATGAACAGTGCGCACCTTCTTGACGGCATCCAGGTCAAAAGGCTTCGACGCGTTAGTGGGCGCGGTGGTAGAAACGGCGGCTGCGGCAGGTTGTGCCGCGTAGGGCGAAGAGATCTCGGAAGAACGCTCAGTAGTCATGCTGACTATTCTAACCCTGCACGGCTTCACCCTAGCGCACCGCTTGTCCGGACCTAGTTCCAGATGAGGTTGATGTAGTAGGTTGGGAATGACGCATTCGTATTCTTACGCAGAAGCTCCGGAATGGCGAGGGAGGCCTCCTCGAACTCGCGCGGCAAATCGCGCTGAAGGAGCGCCTGCTGCACCATGGCATCCCAGTAGACCTGCATAACCGAGTAGTTACAGACCTCCTGCACCACGTCCTGAGCGTAGGACTCCAACGCCTTCAAGGCCGCCTCGTCAGAGCCGAAGAAACCCTCGTAACCCTGAGAGAGACCGGTATCGCAGGCACTCACCGCGTTCTTCGAATACTGCAGCCAGTAGCTGCGGCTCAACTCATCCGAGCTATTGAACGTAAACGCCTCATAGTCTGCCTTCAGCAGGGCGTAAGACGCCTGAACCGAACCGGCCAGCGGGGCGTGCGAGGAGAAGACAATAACGTCCAGAAGAGCGGCGATGTACTCCATCTGCGCCTTCTCGTGGGCCACGCCGGAGGGCTGCGCCGCCTGCGCGTAAATCTGCACGAGGGCGTCCACGGAATTCACGAAGCGCTGAACGTCGGCCGTCGCCTTCACCATCAAATTCAACAGGCGCTGAACCCGCTGATAGTCCTCGGCTACCTGCGAGAACAGGCCGTAGGGCAGCACGCCGCGCTCCGAAGCCACCGCCGCCAGCACCTGGCTCGTCACGCGCTGGCTCTCCACTTCAGCCTTCGCGACGGTTGCCCGCAGAGCACCGCAGTACGCCAGGGCCCGGCGATCCACCAGCTGAGGCTGCTGCTGATGCAGCGGCAGAAGACGCTCGTGAATCTGACGGAAAACTCCGCTCTGCCCCAGGGTCTTCTTGCCCAGCTCCCCGGCCTTCAGACGCACCGTGTCGGCGGAGAAATCTCGGGAAGTAAAACGGGTGGCGTCCTCAGTGGCAAAGGGCGAATAGGGACGACCCATCACCGGCTGCAACAACGACATCGTGGTAAACAGCGAGAAACGGGCCGACACCGGGTACAGCGAATCCGGGTAGCTCGGCGCATCCACCGCGTTCACTCGCTCCGTGCACAGCGTCAGCCAGGTCTGCTCCACCGACTTTGGCGAATAGGCAGCGGTGCCGACGCCCAGGATGCTCTCCCCAAAGGCCTCCGAGGGGAGCTTGCCGGGGTTCATCTGCCGCAGCTGCATCTGCGCCAGCGCCAGCTCCACCGTGTAGTTTGTGCGGCGCTTCTTGCCCGCCTCATCAAGATTCTGGAAAGGCCGCACCACTGCAATCTTCTGGGCGCGCGCCTGAGTATGCAGTTCCTTGTTCATCGCGAATTGCTGCGGGTTGCGCTGAATCATCTTCGACACCGCGTAGGCGCTTTTCCCGTTCAGCTTCTCTCGACGCTGAGCGCCCTCGGCCGAGAGCGCGTCATACTTGCCGCGCGTCGCCTGCACATACCAGGAACGAATCAGCTGAAGGGGCAGGAAGAAGAACGCGAACTTCCACGACCACGTGAAGAGAACAATCGGAATCACGACGCTCGACCCCACCCGGCCCGTGTAACCGAGCCAGTGAAGCTCCACCGCCGCACCAATCAGCGCAAACAGCGCCACGTTACGAGTCTTAAACGCGATGCGGGAGGGCCGATCCAGCAGGTAGGTCGTGCCACCAGACTTGTTGTTCCTCATGACCAGCGGGCCAAACGCGGCAATCACCATGAGGTAAGCCAGATAGATGACGAGGAAAACAATCGGCGCCGCGACCAGCAGTAGCCACTCTAAACCGGTGGGGTCGGCACCCACGATGCCGGCCGCCGGCGGAATCTGCGCGACTGAAGAGAGGGGGAGGGAATGTAGCATACGTCCATTATGGCAAGGCGAATACGGCGTCACCGCGCCGACGGTTATTTGCCGGTATGCGAAACGGGCCTCGACGGAAACCGGCCGAGACTGGCCGAACGGGGGAGGGAGCGCGCGAGGTGCCGAGCGCCGAAAGGAGAGAGTGCCGGCTGGGGAGCCTCGCGGTGAGAATTTACACAAACGAAACCTCGCGCCCGCCCCTCGCGCCGCCGAACCCGATAGGCTAGAGGGACAAGGAACAGACACCCGGTGCTCGCACCCCGCAAGGATGCGCCCCGACGCACCGGCACCCCAAGCGAGAGGCCACCCATGGACCGCCAACAGGAATTCGTACTGCGCACCATCGAAGAACGCGACATCCGCTTTATCCGCCTCTGGTTCACCGACGTAGTCGGAACCCTCAAGTCCGTTGCACTCGCACCCGCCGAGGTTGAGAGCGCCTTCGACGAGGGCCTGGGCTTCGACGGCTCCTCCATCGAAGGCTTCTCCCGCGTCTATGAGTCCGACATGCTGTTGCAGCCCGACCCCTCCACCTTCCAGATCCTGCCCTGGCGCGGTGAGGAAGACATCACCTCCCGCATGTTCTGCGACGTACTCACCCCCGACGGCGAAGTCAGCGCCTCTGACACCCGCGGCGTGCTCAAGCGCGTGCTCAACAAGGCAGCGGAGATGGGCTTTACCTGCTACACCTCGCCCGAAATCGAGTTCTACCTGCTCGAGTCCTCCAAACTCGGCGCAGACGGCTTCCCCGTGCCCGTGGACCACGAATCCTACTTCGACCACACCCCCGGCGGCATCGTGCAGGAATTCCGCCGCAAGGCCGTGACTATGCTCGAAGAGGTTGGCATCTCCGTGGAGTTCAGCCACCACGAAACCGGCCCCGGTCAGAACGAAATTGACCTGCGTCACGCCGATGCCCTGCAGACCGCGGACAACGTCATGACCTTCCGCACCGTCATCAAGGAGGTCGCCTACTCGCAGGGCATGTACGCCACCTTCATGCCTAAGCCCTTCACCAAGTACGCCGGTAGCGGCATGCACACCCACTTCTCCCTCTTCGAAGGTGACACCAACGCCTTCTTCGAAGCCGGCGCCGAATACCAGCTCTCCAAGACCGCACGCCACTTCATCGCCGGTGTGCTCAAGCACGCCCCCGAATTCACCGCGGTCACCAACCAGTTCATCAACTCCTACAAGCGACTCTGGGGCGGCGGCGAGGCACCTTCCTACGTCTCCTGGGGTCACAACAACCGTTCCGCCCTCGTGCGCGTCCCCCTGTACAAGCCGAACAAGATGCAGTCCGCCCGCATCGAGTACCGCGGCCTCGACTCGGCTTCCAACCCCTACCTGGCCTACGCCGTGATCCTGGCCGCCGGCCTGAAGGGCATCGAAAACGAGTACCCGCTCATGCCCGCCGTGACCGAGGATCTCGCCGCCATGACCAACGCAGAGCGTCGCGCGATGGGTTACAACCCGCTGCCTGCCTCCCTGCGTGAAGCCATTAACATCACCGAGGAATCCGAGTTCATGGCCGAGGTTCTGGGCGAGCAGGTCTTCGACCACTTCCTGCGCAATAAGCGTGCCGACTGGGACCAGTATCAGGCGCAGGTGACCCCCTACGAGCTCAAGTACAACCTCGGAATCCTCTAAATTGGGCGATTGCTGACGGAACAGGGCGGTACCCGCAACCGGTAATAGGCCGGGGCACGGGTACCGCCCGTAGGCCTATCAGCTTTCACATTCACCGCCGAATTTTTACTCTCCACTCAAGGCTTTCTACCCACGGTTTTCTACTCACGGTTCTCACGCTATGACTGACAGCTCCCACTACCCGGCCACCGGGCTCATCCGCATTATTGATCCTGCTAAAGAACCCAAGCCGCTCGCCGAGATCGCTCCCGACGCGCTTGATGACGAGCAACGCGCCGAAGCCGAACGCAAAGCCCAGCTACGCCTGCGCACCCGCATGATTGCCACCGGCTTCCACGACCCGTCCAAGGCAGAACGCTGGATTAACGCGCCCGAACTGAAGAACGTCTCGCAGGATGCGCTCTTTGCCGGGCTGCGCCTCGCCCCCTCACCGGATATCGCCCTGCCCGCCCTTGTGCGCCTTATCGAGAAGCACCCGGCGGTCGCCGAGCGCGCGAACCGCGGCGAGGAAGAATTCGGCATGTACCGCCTGCTCGGTGCTTCCCAGGCGATTGGTGACTTCCTCTACCGCCGCCCTGAGCTCATCGACCCGCTCTTCGACACACAGGTGTACCCGGCTGAGAGCGCGCTGATTCGTTCCCAGCATCCGGCCTCGATTCTGCCGGAAACCGACGGGGAATTCCTGACCCCCATCGCACCGCTGGACACCCCCTACCGCCGCGATATTCTCACCGCTCTCGGCGCGGACCCGCACGCGGAGCGTCCGCGCGCGGCCGCCGAACAGACCGGCAAGGACGGCTACGTAACCCTGCGCGTGGCCTACCGGGCCGCCCTGGCGCGCATCGCCATGATCGACGTGTGCTGCGAGGACCCGGTAGAGATGATGCCGACCATTGGCCGTCACCTCGCCGACCTGGCCGCCGCCGCGCTGGAGGGTGCGCTCGCCATCGCGCGCACCGAGGTGGCGGAGGGGCTAGGCCCCGGCCTAGCGGCGCCTCGCCGCGGTGAGGCCGTGGATGCCCTGGATTTGGCGATTATCGGCATGGGCAAGTGCGGTGCCCGCGAGCTGAACTACATCTCCGACGTCGACGTGGTGTACGTGGTCGCGCCGGTCGAACCCGGTACCGCGCCCAATACCGGAGCGGAGGGGGAGAGCGCCCCGCTCAAGCTCACCGAGAACGAATGTTCCACCATCGGCACGGAGCTCGTGCACGCCCTCACCCGCGCCATCATGGGCCCCGCACCCGAACCCGCCCTCTGGGAGGTCGACGCGAACCTACGCCCCGAGGGCAAAGACGGCCCGCTCGTTCGCACCGTCGAATCCTACGTTCAGTACTACAAGCGCTGGGCAGAAAACTGGGAGTTCCAGGCGCTGCTCAAGGCGCGCCCCATCGCCGGTTCGGCGCAGCTGGGCGCCCGCTACGCCCGCGCCATTGACCCCTTCGTGTGGGAGTCCGCCGCCCGTGAATCCTTTGTGGAATCCGTGCAGGCGATGCGCGCCCGGGTGACCGACAATATTCCCTCGAACCAGGTGGACCGCCAGATCAAGCTGGGCCCGGGCGGCCTGCGCGATATTGAGTTCACCGTGCAGCTGCTACAGCTCGTGCACGGTCGAACCGACCCCGCCGTGCGCACCAAATCCACCGTGGATTCCCTCGCGGCGCTGACCGCCGTCAGCTACATTAGCCGCACCGACGCCGAAGCGTTCAGCCGCGACTACAAGAAGCTGCGCGTGCTCGAGCACCGCATCCAGCTGCAGCAGCTGCGCCGCACCCACCTGATGCCCGAGAAGGAAGCTGAGCAGCGCGCCCTGGCCCGCTCGATTCTCTCTCCGGAACGTAACGGAACCCTCTCAGCCGAGCAGATGCTGAAAGCCTGGCAGAAAATTAAACGGAACGTCCGTTCGCTCCACGAACGAATCTTCTTCCGCCCGTTGCTGGCCGCTGTCTCCACGCTCAGCCGCGACGAAGTGGTGCTCAGCGAACAGGCGGCACAGGACCGCCTTGCAGCCCTCGGCTACCGCGATCCACGCGGAGCTATGCGCCACATCAAGGCCCTCACCACGGGTCTTTCGCGCAGTGCAGATATTCAGCGGCACCTCATGCCCGTGCTACTGGGCTGGTTCGCCCGCGGCGTGGATGCGGACGCCGGCCTGCTCGGATTCCGCATCGTCTCCGAATCGCTCGGTAGCACCAGCTGGTACCTGCGCATGCTCCGTGACTCGCCGGCCGCCGCCGAGCGCCTGAGCCAGCTGCTGTCGAGTTCGCGCCTCATGACCGACCTGCTGGAGGATGCCTCCGCGTCCATTGCATGGCTGGATAAGGTGGCCGACCTCAAACCGCTGGGGGAGGAAGCACTCGCTTCCGAGGTGTCTTCTTTGCTGGCTCGTCACGCTGATGCGGTCGAGGCAATGCGTGCTGTGCGCTACTTGCGCCGCCGCGAAACCCTGCGCACCGCCATGGGCTGGACGCTGGGCATCGTCACCGTCGAGGACACCTGCGCCGGTCTTGCTGCCATTGACGAGTGCACGATTGGTGCGGCGCTGCAGATTGCCCTGCGCGAGCTCCAGGGCACCGCGGAAGGCTCTGAACCTGGGGAATCAGTGGGGGAGCGGTTGCTCACCCGCATCGCCATCATCGGCATGGGTCGCCTGGGCGGGGCCGAGAACGGCTTCGGCTCCGACGCGGATGTCATGTTTGTGCACGAGCCCCTTGAGGGTGCTGACGAGGACGCCGCGCAGGAACAGGCCGCGCGCATCGTGAACCGCACCCTCGCCCTGCTCAAGCAGCCCGTCAAGCCCCCGATCCGCGCCGAACGTCCCCTCGAAGTGGATGCCGACCTGCGCCCCGAGGGCAAGCAAGGGGCCATCGTGCGTTCCCTCGACTCCTACCGCTCCTACTATGAGCGCTGGGCCGAAACCTGGGAATTCCAGGCGCTCACCCGCGCCCGCCTCATCGGCGGTGACTCCGAGCTCGGCGAGGTCTTCGTGGAGCTCATCGACCCGTACCGCTACCCGGCCACCTTCACGCCCGAGCAGGTGCAGCAAATTCGCCGCATGAAGGCACGCGTGGAGAATGAACGCATGCCTCACGGCGCAGACCGCACCCGCCAGCTCAAGCTGGGCCGCGGCGGCCTGTCGGACGTCGAGTGGCTCGTGCAGTTGCTGCAGCTGCGGCATGCGCACGTGGTGCCGGGCCTGCGTACCACCTCCACGCTGAAGGCTTTGGATGCGGCGGTCGAGGCGGGCCTGGTCGCCGCTGAGGACGCCGAGGTGCTCAGTGGTGCATGGCTGCTCGCCACGAAGATTCGTGGCGGCAACGTGCTACGCGGCGTGCGCCAATCCGACACCCTGCCATCGGGTCGTGATGATTTGGAGGCGATTGCGCGCTGGTGCGGATACCCCGCCGGCAGCGCCCGCGCGCTCGAAGAGGATTACCTGCGTCAGACCCGCAATGCCCGCAAGGTGTATGAGCGTCTCTTCTTTGAAGAGCTCTAAAACCATGAGCCAAGCGTTTTAGCGGACGCGGTTTTCATAGGGGAGGGGTGGGGAACTTGGTTTCCTGCCCCTCTTTCTGCGTTCTCTGAAATTTTTTCTGCGGACTTTGCTCTCCCAGATCTCACCGTAACTGGAACGGCCTTTGTCGCAGAACCCATTGCCTCAGAACCCAAAATGTGACCGGCACCATGAAAATAAATTTTGCTCGCATGTCCCAAAAAAGAAGTAAAATACCCCGTTTTGCCCTGGAAACACGCGGAATACGGGGGGTCTAGTAAAGGATTTGGCAAACACTCAAAAACCCCGTATAGTATTTACCTGTCAGCACGACGGAGAGAAAAACTCCTCGGAATGATTCGAATTGAATACGCTGATATGCGGTTGTAGCTCAGTTGGTAGAGCACCACCTTGCCAAGGTGGATGTCGCGAGTTCAAGTCTCGTCAACCGCTCGTAAGGACTCCAAGAGTTCGAACGCGTTCCCTCGTGGAGCGTATGCGGTGAGGTGGTCGAGTGGTTAGGCAGCGGCCTGCAAAGCCGTGTACGCGGGTTCGAATCCCGTCCTCACCTCGCAACAAAACAACTGTTTTGTGAGCGCGATTGGCGCAGCGGTAGCGCGCTTCCCTGACACGGAAGAGGTCACTGGTTCGATCCCAGTATCGCGCACAGATGAAGCCCTGATTCTTCGGAATCAGGGCTTTTGCGTTTAAGTTTTCATTTTCTTGGTTTGCAGAGGGATAGTGCCCTCCTTGTTCCTACAGGGGACCCGCCCTCGCTGCGCTCGGGCACCCTGATGTCACGACGGAGGGCACCATCCCTCCACCTCGTAGGTAAAACACTCGACCCCGGTTCAGTAAGGGCAGGGCTTGTGTGCGCGATACAGGCATAACGAACTGGAAGGGGAGGGGGCTGTCGCCTTCTCGATCTTTTGCTGGCTCCGCCGGACAGGTGAGCTGAAAATGTGCCCCAGCGCCGCACCTTCCGGAAGCGACATCAGGGTGTCCACCCGGGCGCTCTCCGCAGCGAAGCAAGGAAGAGCGGAGCGTCCGGGTGCGGCGGGTTCCCCTGCAGGAGCGAAGGAAGGGAGCGGCGCGGAAGCCTACACGTCTCCGACGTGACCAAATGCTTTGCGCAGCGCACCTACCTCCGATACCCTAATGGAGGAAATCTATCACTCACAGATACGTTGTCGTATCACAAAAGGAAAAATATTCGTGAAGTCCTTCTTGAAATGGACTGGCATCATTCTCCTAGGATGCCTTGCCCTCTCGTTCTCGCATGTCATCCTTGGTGTTGCCATTATCTGGTTGATTGTGCTCCTCGTACGGGTTATTCGCAAAAACCGGTACTTCGCATCCCCCGAATTCCAGACGCACCGGCAACGCACCGCCACACTCGCCAGCGAATACAACGAAGTCTCCAGCTACGTACACGACATCTACACGCACGGAATCTACGAACTCGGCACCTCCACCAACGGCATGTATGGCCACCTCGCCACCGTCGAAGTTCAGCAACCCAAAACCTGGAAGACGCTGCTGCGGAAGAAACCCGAAGAACGCCACCCGCACGTCTACAACTCCTCCCAACAGGTTGTTCTCGAAGCCGAGCGGGACCCCATCGGTAGCCTTACCAAATACTTCCACATCGAAGCGGACCTGCAAACCCTCAAAGATGTGCAGCGCCTCTCCGACGATATCGCGCGCCTCGAAACCGCCGTCGACAACGTGCGACGCCGCGAAGAAGACATACTCGCACACATCAACCCGCCCCAGTTCATCACCAAGCACTACGCCGACGAGTTCTGGAACAAACTCAACGTCTACCACGTGGGGATGACCGTGCCGTACCCCGTCTACCGCTTCGAATACACCTCACTCAACGGCAAAGAAAACCGCACCGTCACCGTCACCCTCGACACCCCAACCCTCGACGCGCTCTCCGAAACCCTCGAACGCAAAATTCGCTGGGCATGGCCCGAAGGCGGCGAACGCACCCTCATGACCGCCCAGCTACGCCAACGCATCAAAGAACGCGACAACTACACCTGCCAAAACCCCGGATGCGGCAACTCCATCATGCGTGAAAGAATCCTCATCCTAGAGGTTGTCCACAAGGTCCCGCTGTCCGAAGGCGGCAATAACGAGCCTGAGAACCTGCAGACCCTCTGCTGGCGTTGTGTGCGTATGCGAGCCCTGCGCGTATAGGCCCAATTAGCGATAATCATTGAAATTTACGTTAAAGCTGAGGTTAAGGGTATTCTTTTGAGCGCCGCAAACACATCACCCCACCTGAATAAAGGGCATACCATGTCTACTTCCATGACCCGCCGCAAGCTCGTCGCTGGCGCAGCCTGGGCGGCACCGGTCGTCGCAGCCTCCGCAACCATCCCCTCCTACGCAGCATCCGTGGCCGCCACGAACGACTGCATCCTGGCTGCCAGCCCGGCGTACAACATCTCCGGCACCGAGGAAGGCGCCAAAACCGTGCAAAGCTTCGCCGTGCCCAACAACGTCCACAAGCTCCGCTTCGAGCTGGTCGGCGGCGCAGGCGGCACCAACAACCGCATGACCCCGGCGGGCTCCGGCGCGAAGGTCAGCGGCATCATCCCCGTAACCCCCGGCTCCACCGTGCAGATTATCGCCGCGGCAGGTGGTATCGGTGACGGCTCCCTCACCCCCACCGCCGGCGGTGAAGGCTACGGCAACGGCGGCTCCGTACCCGCCTACAGCATCCCCGCCAACGTCACCGCGCAGGTCGACGCCAAGTACTCCAACCCGGCGAACTCCAAGAGCCAGGTCTACGCCGCATCAGGCGGCGGCTCCTCCGCACTGCTCATTGACGGCGTCGTCGTAGCTGTGGCAGGCGGCGGTGGCGGCGCGGGCATGACCACCTCCGGCGTGTCCTACGCAGACCCCTGGTACTCCAACCTCAACGGCCAGATTGACGCCGGCGTGGCGGCCCTCGGCTCGGATGCCTCCCCGCAGTTCGATGCGGCGGGTAGCGCCTCTGCGGCGGCAGGCTCCAACGGCACCTCCGGCTACGAAGTCTACAACGCTGAACGCACCAAGGTGCTGACCTACAACTCCGGTTTCGGCGGCGCAGCGGGCGTTGGCGGTGCAGGCGGCGCGGCGGGCACCCTGCCGACAAGCGGCCCCATCATCGGCTTTGAAACCACCAACAACCAGGTGCTGTTCAGCCAGTTCGTCCCCGGTAACGCGGGTACGAGCGGCTTCGCGGGCAACGGCGGCGACGGTGCGGGCGCATACTCCTACCAGCTGGATGAGAACCCCGCCAGCGTGCATGAGAAGGGCACCTACGAGGACCGCAGCTGGGACCTGGACATCTACAACGACGAGGGCGCGTACGCACAGAACTTCAACGGCTACCAGTCCGTGGTGTCCGGTGGCGGCGGCGCAGGCTACGGCGGCGGCGGTTCCGGCGCGGCACAGTCCGTCTCCTCGATTGTGCTGACCCAGAAGTGGCTGAACAGCCCGACCGGTGTGCGTCAGGGCATCGGCTACACGATGCAGGGTGGCGCCGGCGGTGCGGGCGGCTCGTACATTGCACCGTCGGTGAGCGAGGGTGCGATTGTTTCGGCTGAGAACGCGCCGCAGTGGATGCATGACCGCGGTAACGGTTCGGTGACGGTGACTTTCTGCGAGGCTGCGGCCTAAACGCTTCTCCCGCTGAGGCGCTTGAGGGCGGTGCGCCGCTTGTTTCCTCAAGTGACTTGGAATGCTTGAGGGGCGGTGTTCCTCCTCGTTCCTACAGGGAACCCGCCCTCGCTTCGCTTCGGGCACCCTGATGTCACTACGGAGGACACCGGCCCCTCGGCACGCTCTTGCCAATTCGCGGGTGGAGGCGGCTATGCCTTCCGGAAGCGACATCAGGGTGCCGCCCCGGGCGCTCTCCGCAGCGAAGCGAGGAAGAGCGGAGCGTCCGGGTGCGGCGGGTGCCCCGGCAGGAGCGGAGGAAGTGCATAGCTTGCCGACCCACCGGGTGAAGAAAACCATAGAGATAGAAGAGTCCCCCACACGAGGTAATCGTGTGGGGGCTCTTTGTCGTTCACAGCGCACGCTGAGCCGGGAACCTAGCGCGGAAAGGCGGTGTCGTCCGTAGCGACATCAGGGTGCCCGAGCTCTGCGAGGGCGGGTGCCCCTGCAGGAGTGAGGACGAACACCGCCATCCGCACAACCCGTACTCTCGCAAGCTAGCGCTTGATAGCGTCCAGTGCCTCACGCTGAGCCTTCGCAATGCGCTTCTCAGAGACCGTGTAGGCGGTGCCGAGCTCCTGGGCGAAGAAGCTGACGCGTAGCTCCTCGATCATCCAGTTCACGCGGCGAAGCGCATCCGGAACGATGGTGCCGGCCGGTAGCGATTTGACCGCGTTATCGTAGGAGTCTTCCAAATCCTGCACGGTGAGCATGAGCTGGTTGTCGCGGTGCAGGTTCGGACCGAGCTTCGTCAGGCGCACCTGGGCTGCCTTCAGATAGCGCGGGATGTGAACCAGCTGGTCGTAGCCGGTTTGTGCCACGAACCCGGGGTAGACCAGGTTCTCCATCTGCCCCTTCACGTCGGAGACGGCGTGCATGGTCGTCAGCGAGGTTGCCTTCTTGATGGCCTTCTTCAGTGCGGTGGCTTCGGAGAGGATTTCGGCGACGAGCTTGGTGACGTCGAAGACTGTCTCGATGAGTTCGGCGCGTACGTGCTCGTAGAGCTCGCTGTATTCGGTTTGCGTGAAGATGGGCGTGTGCGGCACCAGGTGGTCGAGCGCCGCGACGGTGCAGTCGCGGATGAGTTCGTCGATGGAGCCGTGCGGGTTCTGAGTGAAGACGATTTTCTCCTTGTGGGAGAGGTGTTCGCTTACGTAGCGCACGGGCGAGGGCACCTGCAGCTGGAGCAGGCGGATGATGCCGCGGCGCTGTGCGTGCAGTTGCTCGGCTTCGGTGGGGAAGATGCGCAGGCCCACGCTGGAGCCTTCGTCCACAAGGGCGGGGTAGCCGTTGACTGCCTGGGTTGCGATGACGCGCTGTACTTTGCGGGGAATGGCTCCGTCGGGGAACATATCGGCGGGGAATTCGGTGAGGTTGGTGACCTCGCGTACTCCGCCGGATGCACCCGCATTGGCCTGGGCGCCGGGGTTCTTCGCGCCCTTCTTAGCGCCGGGGCGAGCGGAGTCACCCGAGTTGCCAGTGCCGCTCTGGGCGAGCGCAACCATCTTCGCCATGGCGTCGTCGGATGCGCCGAGCGAGTCGGCGAGGGCGCTGCGAATCTCCTTGTGGAGTTGCTGCTGTAGGGCTCGCAGGTCCTTGCCTTCGCCCAGAATCTTGTTGCGGGCGTTGCGCACCTGGAAGCTCATCTTCAGGTGCTCGGGCACGGCGTCCCAGTTAAAGGCTTCGGGTTCGACGACCACGCCGCGCAGGCGGCGTAGCACGAGCGCGAGGGAGGGGAGCAGCTCGTCGGTTGCGGGGGAGTAGTCCTCTTCCAGGGCGGCGCAGGCGGCGCGTGCCACGTCGGGTGCGGGCACGAAGTTGCGTCGAATCGCCTTGGGTAGCGACTTGATGAGCGCGGTCACGAGTTCGTGGCGCAGGCCGGGAATCTGCCAGCGGAACGGCTCGGGACTCAGCTGGTTGAGGAAGAGAATCGGCACCTGCACGGCTACGCCGTCGCGCTTGGCGGCGTCGGTGCGGGCGCCTCCGATGCCGGCGGTGGGGGCGTATTCGTAGCGCAGGTCGAGGGTCAGTTCGCCGCTGTCAGTGCGCTGCACCCACTGGCGCGGGAACTGCGAGTCGTCGTAGTCGGAGGCTTCCTCGTTGATGAGTTTCTCGGGGTTGAAGTCCAGGTAGTTGTCGTCTTCGAGGCGTGCCTGCTTCCACCACTTGTCGAAGGCGCGCACATCCGTCACGTGGGCGGGGACGCGTGTGTCGTAGAAGGCGAAGAGCACGGAGTCGTCCACGCGCAGGTCGCGGCGGCGTAGGCGTGCCTCAAGCTCTTCGACCTCGGCGAGGGCGCGCTGGTTGCGCAGGTAGAACTTGTGCTGGGTGTGCCATTGGCCTTCGACGAGGGCGGACTGGATGAAGATTTCGCGGGCCGCGGCGGCGTCCACGCGGGCGTACTGCACGGGGCGGTCGGCGTAGATGGTCAGGCCGAAGAGCGTGCCCTTGGCGTAGGCGACGGCCGCGCCGGAGCTGAGGGACCAGTGCGGTTCGGAGTATTGCACGCTGATGAGGTGCTTGCCGATTTCTTCAATCCACTGCGGGTCGATGGCGGCGTTGGTGCGCGCCCACAGGCGGGAGGTTTCGACGAGTTCGGCGGAAAGCACCCAGTCGGGGCCTTTTTTGAATAGGCCGGAGCCGGGGAAGATGGCGAATTTGGTGCCGCGTGCGCCGAGGTATTCGCGGGGGCCGCGAGTACGTCCCTTGGAGTCCTTTTCGCGTTCTTCCTTGACGCCCACGTGCGAGAGCAGGCCGGAGAGCAGGCTCTTGTGGATGTCGATTTCGTGGGCGGAGGCGTTGATATCGCGGCCGCCGCTGGCGTGAATGTTGGCGGTGCGTCCCATTTCGCGCAGCTGAGCAAAGAGGTCCTGCCATTCGCGGATGCGCAGGTAGTTGATGTATTCGCGGTGGCACATCTTGCGCAGCTGCGAGGAGGACAGCGCCGCCTGCTGCTCGTTGATGTAGTCCCAGAGCAGCAGGAAGGAGGAGAAGTCGGAGGTGTCGTCGACGAAGCGGGCGTGCATTGCGTCGGCTTCGGCGCGCACGTCGGCGGGGCGTTCGCGCGGGTCTTGGATGGTCAGGGCTGCGGCGAGCACCATCATTTCCTTGGCGCATCCGCGGCGGCCGCCTTCGATAATCATGCGGGCCAGGCGCGGGTCCACGGGGAAGGCCGCCATGGCTCGGCCGATGGCGGTGAGGGTTGCGCTGTTACCGCGGCCCTTGCGGGGGCGGCGGGGGCGTTCGGTGAGCGCGCCGAGTTCGCGTAGCAGGTTCACGCCGTCGTTGATGGCGCGGGATGCGGGCGGCTGCACGAACGGGAAGCGGGAGATGTCGCCGGGTTCGCGGACCACGCCGATGGCGATCATCTGCAGGATGACGGCTGCGAGGTTGGTGCGCAGAATTTCGGGGTCGGTGAATTCGGGGCGCGAGGTGAAGTCTTCCTCGGAGTAGAGGCGGATCGCGATACCGTCGCTGACGCGGCCGCATCGACCGGAACGCTGGTTGGCGCTTGCCTGCGAGATGCGTTCAATGGGCAGGCGCTGCACCTTGGTGCGTGCCGAGTAACGCGAGATGCGCGCGGTACCGGTGTCGATGACGTACTTGATACCGGGCACGGTCAGTGAGGTTTCGGCAACGTTCGTGGCGAGCACGATACGCGGGCGGGACCCGGGGGAGAACACGCGGTGCTGCTCGGCGAGCGAGAGGCGCGCGTACAGGGGTAGCACTTCGTAGTTTAGTCGCGGGGACTTGAGAGCCATCGCCTCGATGGCGTCCTTGGCGTCGCGGATTTCGCGCTCGCCCGAGAAGAAGATGAGGATGTCGCCGGGTGCTTCCTTGGAGAGCTCCTTGATGGCGTCGAGGATTGCGTCGGTGGGGTCGCGGTCTTCGTCCACTTCCTCGTCGTCCAGGTAGGCGTCTTCTTCGCCTTTGAGGGGGCGGTAGCGGATTTCGACGGGATAGGTGCGGCCGGAGACCTCGATGATGGGCGGCGCGTCGTCGGGCAGGATTGCTTCGGCGATTTCGCGTTCTTCGTCGCTGAGGTTTTCGTCGATGATTCCCCGACCGGGCACGTAGCTGGGGGAGAAGTGGCGGGCGAAGCGCTCAGGGTCGATGGTCGCAGAGGTGATGATGACCTTCAGATCCGGGCGCTGCGGCAGGATGCGCTTGAGATAGCCGAGGATGAAGTCGATGTTCAGGCTGCGTTCGTGCGCCTCGTCAATGATGAGGGTGGAGTAGCGGCGCAGCAGCTTGTCGTTCTGGATTTCGGCGAGCAGAATACCGTCGGTCATGAGCTTGATGGCGCTGTGTTCGCCGACTTCGGAGGTGAATCGCACCTGGTAGCCGACGGTTTCGCCAATCTTCTGGCCGAGCTCTTCGGCGATGCGTTCGGCGACGGAGCGCGCGGCGAGGCGGCGCGGCTGGGTGTGGCCGATGAGGCCCTTCTCGCCCAGGCCCAGCTCGAGGCACATCTTGGGAATCTGGGTGGTTTTACCGGAGCCGGTTTCACCCGCGATGATGACGACCTGGTTGTCACGAATCGCGTTCATAATGTCTTCGCGGCGTTCGCTGACGGGCAGCTCTTCGGGGTAGGTGATGACCTCGGGAATGAACGGCTCGTAGCGGTGTGGTGCGGTGCGGTTCTGCTTGCCGCCCTGCTGGTTACGCTTGTTGCCGCCTCCGCGTCGGTTGGATCGAGAGGCGCCGCGGTCGGTGTTATTTTTCTGCGCGCCGTTCTTTACGGCGTTCTTGTTGCCGGTTTTCTCGGCGTTCTTGCTGGCGGGCTTTTCAACGCTTTTTTTGGTGCTCTTTTCGGAGGCGCGCACCTTGGCCGCGTGGATGGCGGCGGCCATGCTCGCCATGGTGGGGGCGGTTCGGGGGGCCCCGGTTTGAGGCGCGCGGGAGGTCTTATCTGCGTGATGGGTTTTCTGCTCAGACATATCCTATTCAGTGTACTCGCCCCCTTTCGTAGCGGGGAACGGGAGTATGCACCGGGCGAATATTGCGTCATATTTGGGGGATTTGCCGGCGTCGAAACGGAAGTCACATCATCTTGATGCCCATAAGGCTGATATTAAAGTACTTTAAAGTCCATCAATATTCATGAAAAAATCAATAAATTGATCATTGGTATTTCAAGTATGACGGATACGAAATAAACATCTCCCTCGACTTCCTTTCGATACTTTCGTTCAGGTGTTACAGTGGTGTATAACACAGGAATGAAGGAGCGACTATGCCAACCTCTAAGACGTACAGCCCCTCACACACTGCAGTGTTGGGCTGCTGCGAGGACATACGCCACGAAGAAATTCACCACCGCTGCGAAGAGCTATTCCAAGCCCTCGTTCACGCGAGTCTTCGCACGCACTTTGAACGCCTGAGCTCCTCAGAAACCCTGTACCTCGTGACTGGTGATGGGGAAAGGGTGCAGATTTCCCCCGAAATGTACGGCCCCATCACCTCGGTGGCTCGCGCCTTTGCCGACCGTAAAGAGGTGTGCGTGGTCCGTCAGGATCGCCTCATGACCACCCAGGAGGCCGCCGACTACCTGGGGGTATCACGGCCGACCATTGTGCGGCTCCTCGAACGCGGTGAGATTCCCTTCGAACGTATCAATACGCACCGCCGCGTGGCGTTCGACGATGTGGAGCGCTACCGCCTCGAACACGAGTACGTCAGCCGCCGTAGCCGATAAGCTGAGTGTTCAACGGACTGAGCCATGCGGTGGTTCACGGTCTACGAATCAACCGGCGGCCCCACGGCAGGTATTGAACCGCCTACACGGTAGCCTCTAGGAATGACAGCATCCGCTGAACGATTTCGGGAGTAAAACAGCGTGGATCCCCGTGCTCAGCGCCCGGAACCAGCACCATATCGGTGGGTGTCTGCCGCGTGCGCAGGGCCTGATACACCCGCGCCGATTGCTGGTACGGAACGCACGAGTCGGCAATGCCGTGCACCAGCATGATGGGTGCGCTTTTCTCGCTTGTCGTGTGTTCCTTGCTTTGTTTGTCGGTGCAGGTTTTGCCGGTGGGGCCACTAGCGTGCACTCCACGCGCAAGGTCCAAAGGATGCGCCCGCTCCCAATTCTGCGCGGCGCGCTCCCGGCCAATACCGGGCACGTGCTCTACCCACTCGTGCTCCTCAGATAGGGGGTAGTCGCAACCCAGCAGGCGCCACTCGGCGCCGTCATCTTCGGGATGGTCCAGTGCGTAGCCGGCGAGGGGACGGTCGGTGAAGATAGTGCGCAGGTCGCTAACCCCGTAGAAGGGGACAGCCGCGGCAACCATTGAGTTTACTGCCGGGTAGCTACTGGAGTCGCGCCCCTCGTAGTACTCGTGCAGTTCGGGGTCCCCGCCCGCGTAGCCGGCTGTGTCGGGGCCGGTCAGGGCGGCCATCATGCTCAGGTGCCCACCGGCGCTTCCACCGGCAATTGCGATGCGCTCGGGGTCTATGCCGAACTCAGCGGCGCGGGCGCGGAAGAAGCGCACCGCCTCCTTCACATCGTGCAGGTCGCCCGGGAAAATCGCTTGGTGCGAATAGCGGTAGTTGATGGATGCGACCGCCCAGCCGTGCTCCTGCAGGGTGCGGCGCATGAGGGTCTGCCGGTTCGTGCGCGGTCCCTCGGGGGTCATGATGTCAACTTCGCGCAGGCCTTGATTCGTGCCGAAGCGCCAGGCACCGCCGTGCACCCAGATGAGCAGGGGAGCGGGCTCAACGCTACTGGACTCATTGCTACTGGACTCATTGCTATCGGAACCCTCAGTAGCGCCGAACTTTTCAGCAATACCGGACTTCTTATCAACATTAGAATTCTCAGCTCCGCGCGCGGGGTAAAAGTCGTAGGCGAAGGCCTCCCTCGTGACGGGCGTTTCGTCCCCGTAGCCCGGCAGGGATAGACCGTCGAAAAACCCCTCGGGGCGGTAAAAACCGGAGCGATACTCGTCGCTCATAACGCTCTGCGCAGCCTCAGAATTTAGCATGAATCAGCCCGTTCTTTAAGATCTCGGTCTCATAGATTTTGTTCTCTGTAAGTCCTTTAGGGAACCAGTACAATCTTGCCGCACGTGTGGCCGGAAGCCATAAGCTCCTGAGCTGCGGCTGCCTCGGTGAGGGGGAAAATCTTCTCCACATGCACCTTCAACAGACCCAGAGACATGAGCCGGGCAATCTCCTGCATCTGAACGCGGTCCGGGTGCGCGGTCAGCCACTGCGCCTCGAACCCGCGCTCGCGGGCCACCTCCAGCGGGTCGGGATTCGTCAGCGTCACGATGCGCCCGCCCGGAACCAGCACCTCCAGCGAATCGAGGAAAGTCTGCTTGCCGGTGGAATTGAGCACCACATCCATGGTCTGACCCAGTACGGTGCGGAAATCCTCGGTGCGGTAATCAATCGGCTGGGCGCCCAACGAGCGCACAAACTCGTGGTTCGCGGCGGAAGCAGTAGCAAAAACCTGAGCGCCAGCATGAGCCGCCAACTGAATGGCGAGGTGACCGACGCCTCCGGCACCGGCGTGAATAAGCACGCGCTCACCTTCCTTCAGACGCGCCACCTCGAAGAGTGACTGGTATGCGGTCAGCGCGGCGAGCGGTGCACCGCCCAACTGGGCGCACGGAACGTCGGAGGGAACTTTAGCCAGCTGGTAGGCGGGGGCGAGGACGTACTCGGCGTACGCGCCGCCGGGGTACGGGAAGGTCACCATTCCGAAAACGCCGTCGCCGACGGAGAAGCCCGTGTAGTCGCCGGCGGTGGCGACCACGGTGCCGGCTACATCCCAACCGGGCACGAAGGGCCTATAGGAGGGGTCGGCCAGCTGCGCGGCGGGGCCCAGGCCCTTGCGGGTGGTCACGTCGATGGGGTTCACGCCCGCGGCGACGGTCTTGATGAGAACGTGACCGCGCACCGGGGAGGGGATGGGGACGGTCGCCTCGTGCAGAACGCTTTCGTCGCCCCATTCGGTGAGCTGGATCTGGCGCATGGTGGTCACGGTTTACCTCCGCTGGTGTGGTGTTGTCGTGCTTATTTGAACGGTGTGCGTGTTGTCTATTCTCTCAACTGTGAGGTCCCGGGACAATAAGGGAGCGGAAGCGTCCAGCCTCTGATGTTTCTGCCCGAGACATAACCTGAGAAATAAAAAGGAGCCGACACCCGCTGTGCGAGTATCGGCTCCCGTGTTCCCTCTCGAATAAGAACATCGTGCCCCTGAAAGGATTCGAACCTTCGACCCCCAGTACCGGAAACTGGTGCTCTAATCCGCTGAGCTACAGAGGCAACCTCACCATGGTATCAGATATGCGCCGAATAAACGGTCAGCCCCGACCCAATGCTTGCTAGAATAGGTTCTTATGACTCCTGAAGAACTCTCCGAAGCCATTGCGCTTGCCCTTGAAGAAACCATTTCCTCCGGCCAGCTGACCCTCGTGGAGGGCGCTGAACTGCCCGCCGTCCGAGTGGAGCGCCCCAAGTCCCGTGACCACGGCGACTGGGCCACCAACGTCGCTCTGCAGCTCGCCAAGAAGGTGGGCAAGAACCCGCGCGAGGCAGCAGCTCTTCTGGCAGAGAAGATCGGCGCCATCGCCGGCGTGGCCTCCGTGGATATCGCGGGCCCCGGCTTCCTGAACATCACTCTGGACGCCGCAGCTGCTGGTGAGCTTGCCGCCACCATCGTTGAGGCTGGCGAAGCATACGGCCGCAGCGACAAGTTCGCCGGCAAGACCATTAACCTTGAGTTCGTCTCCGCGAACCCGACCGGCCCCATCCACCTGGGCGGCACCCGCTGGGCCGCCGTGGGTGACGCGCTCGCCCGAGTACTGGAGGCTGAGGGCGCCAAGGTCGTGCGCGAGTACTACTTCAACGACCACGGCACCCAGATTGACCGCTTCGTGCGTTCCCTGATTGCCGCCGCCCGCGGTGAGGAGACCCCCGAGGACGGCTACGCTGGCGCGTACATCGTCGATATTAAGGATCAGATTCTGGCTCAGCGCCCCGACGCGCTCGAGGCCGAGAACCCCGAAGAGATTTTCCGCGAAATCGGTACCCACCTGATGTTCGACCAGATCAAGGAGTCCCTGGAGGCCTTCGGTACCCACTTCGACGTGTTCTTCCATGAGAACTCCGTGTTCGAGGGCGGCAAGGTGGATGCCCTGCTGAACACTATGCGCGAGAACGGCCAGCTCTTCGAGGCTGACGGTGCCTGGTGGATGCGCACCACCGACTACGGCGACGACAAGGACCGAGTGGTTATCAAGTCTGACGGTCACCACGCCTACGTGGCGGGCGATATCGCCTACTATCAGGACAAGATGACCCGTGCCGAGAACCCCGCTGACGTGGCAATTTACATGCTTGGTGCGGACCACAACGGCTACGTGGGCCGTTTGAAGGCCATCGCCCAGATTCTCGGCTACCGCGCCGACCAGATTGAGGTCATGATTGGCCAGCTGGTGAACCTGGTCAAGGACGGCAAGCCCGTGCGCATGTCCAAGCGTGCCGGCACCGTGGTCACCCTCGAGGACCTGGTCGAGGCTGTTGGCGTTGACGCAGCCCGCTACGAGCTGACCCGCTACTCGGTGGACACCCCCATCGACATCGACCTGGGCCTGCTGACCTCCAAGAGCAACGAGAACCCGGTTTACTACGTGCAGTACGCTCACGCACGCACCGTCGCCGTGGCGCGTAACGCCGCGGAGGCCGGCGTGAAGATTGAGGACGGCGTGAACACCTCCCTGCTCGACTCCGCCGCTGACGGTGAGTTGCTGGCTGTGCTCGGCCAGTTCCCCGCTGCTGTGCGCGACGCCGCGAAGTTCTACGAGCCGCACCGCGTGAACCGCTACCTGGAACAGCTCGCCTCGGCCTACCACAGCTGGTACGGCGTCTCCCGCGTGGCCCCGAAGGCGGGCGAGGAGGTCACCGACCTGCACCGCACCCGCCTGCTGCTGAATAACGCGGCACAGCAGGTGCTGGCAAACGGCCTGAACCTGCTGGGTGTGAGCGCACCCGAGCGCATGTAATACCCCTCGATTCAACCCCCGACCCGGTGTTGCCGGGGTCGGGGGTTGAATGTATGCCGCCGCCGGTGGCTTCGTCACCCCGGCTGGCAGTACTCTTCACCTTTCATCCCCTTCACAGACAGAGAACCGCTACCGTGCCGCGAGAATCTACGCCTTCGCGTGCGGTGCGCAAAAGCATCCAGAAACAAGAGCATCCAGAAAGAGACCCGATGAGTGAAGCTCGTTCCCTCTACCGCCCCGAATGGCTGACCCTGCCCGAGAACCCCGCTGACCTGTCCCGAAGCATCTGGACCGAATCCTTCGCCCGCAATGAGCAGGGGGAGCTCTGCATTGACGGCGTGGCTGTCAGTGATTTGGCCGCGGAGCACGGCACCCCGCAGTACGTCTTCTCTGAGACGACTTTCCGCACCCGCGCCCGTGCCTACCGCACCGCATTTGAACAGGCTTTTGCCGCGCACGGAGCGCAGGTGAGCGTCTACTACGCCGGTAAGTCCTTCCTGTCCACCGCGGTTGTTCGCTGGGTGCGTGAGGAAGGGCTGTGCCTGGATACCGCCTCCGGTGGCGAGCTGGCGCTGGCGTTGCGCGGCGGTATGCCCGGCAAGCACATCGCTCTGCACGGCAACAACAAGTCGGAGGCCGAGATTGCCCGCGCGATTCGCAACGGCCTGGGCCGCGTGGTGGCTGACTCGGTGGATGAGATTAAGCTGATTGAGCGGGTGTATGCCGAGCTGGCTACAGAGCGCGTGGCGGAGGGGGAGGAGCCCTACCCGCCCGTTCCGGTGCTGATTCGCATTACTCCGGGCGTGCACGCCTCGACCCACGAGTCGATTGCGACCGCGCATGAGGACCAGAAGTTCGGCATGTCCTTGCAACCGGGTACCGCCGCGCTGGCCGGCCTGGACGAGGCAGAGCTGGAGCACTGGGGTGTGGATGCCTCCGAGTCCTACGCTACGCTGGCGGCGGCGATTCTGAACGCGACCGACTCCCTGGAATTCCGCGGTATTCACTGCCACATCGGTTCGCAGATCTTTGAGGCGGCGGGCTTCGAGCAGGCGGCGACCACCGCTCTGGAGTTCATGAACCGCCTCAACCGCGACCTGGGCGTGACCCTGCCGGAGCTGGATCTGGGCGGCGGCTACGGCATCGCATACACTGAGGCTGATCGTCCCCGCTCCATTGCCGAGGTGACCGAATCCATCGCCGCTTCGGTGGCGGCCACTTGTGTGCGCCTGGGCATGGCCATTCCGCACATGTCCTTCGAGCCGGGCCGCTCGATTTCGGGTCCCTCGGGTGCGACCCTGTACACGGTGGGCACCATTAAGAACGTGAGTATCGAGGACGAGAACGGCGAGATTCGTGTGCGCCGTTACGTCTCGGTGGACGGCGGCATGAGCGATAACGCCCGCCCGGTGCTGTACGAATCGGACTACTCGGCGACTTTGGCAAACCGCGCCCCGGAGGGTGAGCAGGTGCTCTGCCGCGTGGTGGGTAAGCACTGCGAATCCGGCGATATTGTGGTGCGTTACTGCTACCTGCCCGCTGACCTGCAGGCCGGCGATATTCTGGCGGTTCCGGCGACTGGCGCGTACTGCTACGTGTTGGGGTCGAACTACAATTTCCTGACTCGACCGCCGGTGATTGCGACCGCTGAGGGCCGCCCCTCTCGCGTGATGATTCGCCGCCAGAGTGAGGACGACATGCTCTCCCTGGACATGGGGTCGGATATCTAAAATTCCGGTAGATTGCCGATGAGTCGCAGAGAGGGCGGTGCATCCGCGAAGCCCGAGCCTTCCGTCTTCGTGACCCTGTACACCGGGCACCCCTCGACTGTGAGGGATGCCTCATCTCAGAGAATAAAAGTCGCAGCTTGAGGCCGATAGCTTCATCCTGCCTCTTGATAAAGTGGTGTAGAGTGCGTGCTCCGTGTAGCGCACCGCACCGTAGCCCGAAGAGATCCCGGGGGAACGCCCCGGAACGACCGTAGAAAGAGACTATCGTGGCTGACAAGATCAAAGTTGCCCTGCTGGGTGCCGGTAATGTCGGTTCCCAGGCGGCGCGCATCCTGGTAGAGGATAACGCCGTTCTTGCAAAGCGCATTGGTGCGCCTGTCGAGCTGATCGGCATTGCTGTGCGTGATACTCAGGCAACTCGCCACTGGAATGCCGACCCCTCGTTGTACACTACTGACGCTGAGGCTTTGATTGATGCAGCCGATGTCGTAATCGAGCTGACCGGCGGCATTGAGCCGGCGCGCACCCGCATTTTGCGTGCGCTGAATGCTGGCAAGTCTGTCGTTTCGGGTAATAAGGCTCTGCTGGCTAAGCACGGTATGGAGTTGCAGGCGGCCGCTGACGCATCCGGTGCACAGCTGTCGTATGAGGCTGCCGTGGCCGGTGCGATTCCGATTCTTCGCCCGCTGCGTGATTCCTTGGCTGGTGACCGTGTGACCCGTGTGCTGGGCATCATGAACGGCACTACCAACTACATTCTTGATCAGATGGACACTACCGGCGCCTCCTTCTCGGATGCGCTGGCTGACGCCCAGAAGCTCGGCTATGCTGAGGCTGATCCCACCGCTGACGTTGAGGGTCACGATGCCGCGTCGAAGGCCGCTATTGTTGCTTCGCTGGCGTTCCACTCGGATTTCACGATTGATGATGTGCATACTGAGGGCATTACCGCTATCACCGCCGATGAAGTTGCGGCCGCAGACGCCGATGGCTACGTCATTAAGTTGCTGGCTATTTGCGAGCGTGAGGGGGAGGACGGCGCGAACATCCGTGTGAACCCGACCCTGATTCCGCGCCAGCATCCGTTGGCTGGTGTGCATGGTGCGTTCAACGCCGTGTTTGTTGAGGCGGAGAACGCCGGTGAGTTGATGTTCTACGGTCCCGGTGCTGGCGGTGCCCCGACTGCTTCGGCTGTTCTGGGTGACTTCGTGTCTTTGGCTCGTCGTCTGGTACTGGGTGGCCCCGGTGTTCCTGAGACCTCTCATGCGCAGTTGCACGCGACCAGCCTGGACAACGTGATTTCTCGCTACTCGGTGGGCGTTCTGGTGGAGGACCGCCTGGGCGTTCTGGCGAACATTACTCGAATCCTGGCCGAGCACGGCATTTCGGTGGATTCGTTGCGCCAGTCCACTCCGCACGAGGGCGCGGCCCAGATTCGCCTGGTGACCCACTCTGCGAAGGACTCCGACCTGCGCCGTGCCATCGCCGTGATTGACGCGCTTGATACGGTGCGTGAGGTAAACTCCGTGATTCGCGTGGAGTCCGAGAAGCACTAGGCCCCTGTCGAGAGACACTACCCAATCTCGCGGTGTGATGCACCGCAATAGACTTGCGGGAGCGGCCGGGGAGGCCCCTCGCGCACTGACGAACCCGCGTACCCGCTACCGGGGTTACAGGACCCTGGCGGGCGGTGCGCCTCAAGATTAAAGGAGATGCCAATGGCACACGTGTGGCAGGGCGTTATCAAGGAATACCGTGACCGTCTGCCCTTCGGTGAGGACGTTCAGGTCGTGACTCTGGGCGAGGGTGGTACCCCGCTGATTCACGCCCCAGCGCTGTCCGCCGAGACCGGCAACACTGTTTACCTGAAGTTTGAGGGTATGAACCCGACCGGTTCTTTCAAGGACCGCGGCATGACCAGTGCCATGACCGCTGCTAAGCGCGATGGTGCGAAGGCTGTGGTGTGCGCTTCGACCGGTAACACTTCCGCTTCCGCCGCAGCTTACGCGTTGCAGGCTGGCTTGCGTTGCGCTGTGCTGGTTCCGGACGGCAAGATTTCTATGGGTAAGCTCTCTCAGGCGATTGCCCACGGCGCCGATATCATCCAGATTGACGGCAACTTTGACAACTGCCTTGAGGTTGCTCGCAAGCTTAGCGAGAACTACCCTGTGTTCCTGGTGAACTCGGTGAACCCCTACCGTATTGAGGGCCAGAAGACCGGCTCGTTTGAGGTTGTTGACACCCTGGGCGATGCCCCTGATTACCACCTGTTGCCGGTCGGCAACGCCGGTAACATCACCGCGTACTGGAAGGGCTACAAGGAGTACTCCGAGCCCTACACCAACCGTGATGGTGAGGTTCTGGAGCCCGTGGCTACCAAGCGCCCGATTATGTGGGGCTTCCAGGCCGCCGGTGCCGCCCCGATCGTGGCGGGTCACCCCATCGAGAATCCTGAGACCATCGCAACCGCAATCCGCATCGGTAACCCCGCTTCGTGGGAGAAGGCTGAGGCCGCTCGCGACGAGTCCGGTGGTGTGATTGAGGCTGTGACTGACGAGGAGATTCTGGAGGCGCACCGCTGGCTGTCTGCTCGTGAGGGCGTGTTCGTGGAGCCTGCTTCGGCTGCTGGTGTGGCGGGTCTGCTGAAGAAGCACCGCGCGGGTGAGGCGCCCAAGGGTAAGACCATCGTTATCACCGTGACCGGTCACGGCCTGAAGGACCCGCAGTGGGCCCTGGAGGCTGTGAACGGCGTGAAGGTTGAGCCGACTAAGGCCCCCTTCGACGTGGTGGCTGTGGCAAATATTCTCGATTTGCACTAGCCTATTCATACTACGATGTGCACTCCGTCCCGGTTTTCGGGGCGGGGTGCACCTGCATGATGGCGGGTCTCAGTACCCCGTCACCACCTATTTGTTAAGGCGGATGTGCGGATTTTCAGCATCCTGCTCGTTCACTCCGTCACCGATCGCGAGGTACCTCTTCACATGTCTTCCCTGAACCTTTCTGATATTCCCGTGGGCGCATCCGTCACCGTGCGCGTGCCTGCCACGAGCGCCAATCTGGGCCCCGGCTACGACAGCCTGGGCCTGGGCCTGGGATTTTATGATGAGCTGAGGGTTGAGCGCATTGAGTCTGGCTTGGAGTTTGAGCTGACGGGTGAGGGAAGCGCCGAGGTTCCGCGCAACGAAAACCACCTGGTGGTTCGTGCTATGAAGGCGGCTTTTGAGGCGGCCGGCCTGGAGGAGCTGCCTCCGCTGAAGCTGATTGCGGATAACAAGATTCCGCATTCGCGCGGTATGGGTTCTTCGGCCTCCGCAATTGTTGCGGGTGTGGCTGCGGCGAGCGGCCTGCTGCCGGAGGAGCACCGCCTGGACCGCGAGTGCATGTTGCAGGTTGCGTCTGATATGGAGGGTCACCCGGATAATGTGGCTCCGGCGATTTACGGCAACCTGTCGGTGTCCTGGGGCGAGATGGGCAATTGGAAGTCCCTGATTATTCCGGTGCATCCTGATGTTCACCCGGTGGTGGCTGTGCCTGATTACGAGGTGTCCACGAAGTTGGCCCGCTCCCTGATTCCCGCGGAGATTCCTCACGCTTGGGCAGCCGCCAATTCGGCGCGGGCCGCGCTGCTGGTGCGTTCGCTTTCGGATGCTCCCGAGTACCTCATGGATGCGACGGTGGACTACCTGCATCAGGGCTACCGTGTTCCCGCCATGGAGCCTTCGGCTGCCCTGGTTGCTTTCCTGCGTGAGCGTGGCCTGGCTACCGTAATTTCGGGTGCTGGCCCGACCGTTCTGACCTTCGCCCGCGATGAAGAGCAGGTGCAGCAGACTGCTGAGGCTATTGCTGAGTTTGAGGCGCAGAGCCCCGCGAGCGAGGTGGACGGCCGCCGCCTGAACTGGCGTGTGCTCCCTCTTGAAATTGATACTGAAGGTGTTATAGTTACTCAGTAGGACGTGTAACGTCCTATTGTGGGTTTTGCCCGCCGTTCGACGATGACCGTAATTAATGCTTCCTGGCAGGTACGTTTTGTACCTCACCCCGTTTCACCCCGTTCCGGACTTTGTGCCTGGTTGGGTTTCGGAGGGGAGCTTACCTTCTGTAATGCCTCACCCGCAGGGTGTCGATGTGAAGGGGGCGGTTTCGGTCACGGCGATTGAACCCTCCCAACCGTTCATTCTTGACCCGCTGGCCCCAGGCCGCAGGTGCGGGTCCGATGAATGAGGGGTGCACACATGATGATAGAGCGCCTTATCTTCCGTGTGTGCCCGCCGTGTCTGAATCGGTGGGTACGGTAAGAGACGCGAACCGCCTCTAGTGCGGTTCGAGGGAGTCGAAGGTGCAGGTCGCCGCGTTCTGCGGCGGTGCAGGAACCTTTGACCGCGCTATAGCGCCCGCCCGATCTTTATTCTGAAGATTTTCAGGGCTTACAACCAAAGGAATTGTAGTTGGCAAAGAACATTGTTGTCACCGATGAGTTCGGCACGGCATCGGCCGCGCCGGAACTGGCAAATTTGAAGGTCGCGCAGTTGCGCGTCTTGGCTCAGCAGCTGGGCATTCGTGGCTACCTGAAACTGAAGAAGGCGGAGCTGGTTCAGGCTCTGGAGGAGCACCAGCGTGGTGGCGCCGTAGCTGCCCCGGCCGCTCCGAAGGCTCAGACTCCCGCCGAAAAGACTTCTGAAAAGTCCACCGTGAAGACCGAGGAGAAGGCAGTCGAGGCTCCTGCTGAGGGTGAGAAGGGCTCCGAGCCCGTTCAGAAGACCCGCCGTACTCGTCGCACCCGCGCTCAGAAGGAGGCCGAGGCAAAAGCCGAGAAGGCAGAGAAGAGCGAGTCCGAGGGTTCCGAAAAGTCCGAGAAGCGTACCCGCTCTTCGCGTTACGAGACCCCTGCCCAGAAGCGTGCTCGCGCTCGCCGCGCCGCTGAGGGCCAGGACACCCCCGAAGCTTCTGAGAAGGTGGAGAAGAGCGAGAAATCTGAGAAGCGTACCCGCCGTAGCCGCAAGGATGAGAAGCCGGCAGAGCTTCCTCCGCTGGATGTGCGCGCCGAGCTGGCCGCGGAGTGCATCTCTGAGCGTTCTGAGCCGGGCGAGTCGGCTCCGAACTCCTCTGAGCTGAAGGCTTCCACTGCAGACGGTACCGCAAGCTTGGATAGTCTGAATGCTGCCCTGGATATGACCTTCGGCGCCGTTGATGGCGAGAAGAGCTCTAAGCGTACCCGCACCCGCGAGCGTCGCCGTGATCAGGATGGCGAGCGCACCGAGCGTACTGAGCGTGCAGAGCGGACCGAGCGCCGTTCCAAGCGTGATCGCCAGGCTGAGCGCGCAGAGCGTGCCGAGCGTAAGAACTCCGAGCGCACCGAGCGTCGTTCCAAGCGTGACCGCCAGGCTGAGCGCGCCGAGAAGCAGGCACGCCGCCGTGAGGAACACGAGCCTCGCCTGAGCGAAGACGATGTGTTGGCACCGATTTCGGGTGTGCTGGACATCCTCGACAATTACGCGTTTGTGCGTACCACCGGCTACCTGCCGGGCACCAATGACGTGTACGTCTCCCTGGCTCAGGTGAAGAAGTACAACCTGCGTAAGGGCGACCACGTGCTCGGTGCGATTCGCGTGCCGCGCGAGGGTGAGTCGAATAACCGCCAGCGCTTCAACGCCCTGGTTCAGGTGGAGGCTATCAACGGTCAGAGCGTTGAAGAGGCCGCTAACCGCCGCGTGTTCTCCAAGCTGACTCCGCTGTACCCCAAGGAGCGTCTGCGCCTGGAGACCACTCCCAAGAAGCTGGGTACTCGCGTGGTTGACCTGGTGTCCCCGATTGGTAAGGGTCAGCGTGGTCTGATTGTGTCCCCGCCGAAGGCGGGTAAGACCCTCATGCTGCAGTCCATCGCGAACGCGATTACCGTGAACAACCCCGATGTGTACCTGATGATGGTTCTGGTGGACGAGCGTCCTGAAGAAGTGACCGACATGCAGCGCACCGTCAAGGGCGAGGTTATTGCCTCGACCTTCGACCGTCCCGCCGAGGATCACACCACGGTTGCCGAGCTGGCCATTGAGCGCGCGAAGCGCATGGTGGAGCTGGGCTACGATGTGGTCGTGCTGCTGGACTCCATGACCCGCCTGGGCCGCGCCTACAACCTGGCTGCTCCGGCATCTGGTCGTATCTTGTCCGGTGGTGTGGATTCCGCTGCACTGTACCCGCCGAAGAAGTTCTTCGGCGCCGCCCGCAACATCGAAGAGGGCGGTTCGCTGACCATTCTGGCTACCGCCCTGGTTGAGACCGGTTCGAAGATGGACGAAGTGATCTTCGAAGAATTCAAGGGCACCGGTAACATGGAGCTGCGTCTGTCCCGCCAGCTGGCTGACAAGCGTATCTTCCCGGCCGTGGACATCAACGCCTCCGGTACCCGCCGCGAAGAGAACCTGCTCTCCCCGGACGAAATCAAGATTATGTGGGGTCTGCGTCGTGCCCTGGCCGGCATGGAGCCAGAGCAGGCTCTGGGCGTTCTGACCAACCAGTTGCGCAAGACCGAAAGTAACGTGGAGTTCCTGCTCACGGTGCAGAAGAACGGCCTGCGCCTGGTCGACTAAGACCCGTGTTTCACGCGCCCCATCCCGGTACGACGGTGGGGCGCGTGAGGCGTTCACCTGTGCCTCTCAGAGAGGCGCCCCGTTAGGGGAGTGATGAATTCTAGTGCCCGCCCGTGCGGCGTAAAGTGCGGGAGATGGAAGAGAGAACAGAATGTTTGAATCTATTCAGGTTCTGCTGGACGAGCACGCTGACCTGCAAAATCAGCTGGCCGATCCCGCCGTGCAGTCGAACCAGGGTAAGGCACGCCGAGTGGGCCGCCGTTACGCGGAGCTGACCGGTATCGTGACTGCGTACAACAAGTACACCTCGCTCAAGGATGACCTCGAGGCTGCCCGTGAGATGGCTGCTGAGGATCCGGATTTCGCGGCGGAGATTCCCGGCCTGGAGGAGGAACTGGAGGCTGCTCAGGAGAAGCTGCGCCGCCTGCTGATTCCGCGTGACCCGGATGATGGCCGTAACGTCATTCTTGAGGTGAAGGCCGGTGCCGGTGGTGACGAGGCCGCCCTGTTCGCGGGTGACCTGTTGCGCATGTACATGCGTTACGCTGAGCACAAGGGCTGGAAGACTGAGATTATCTCTTCGACCAGCACCGACGTGGGTGGTTACAAGGACGCCCAGATTGCTATTAAGGGTTCCTCGAACGAGCCGGCTGAGGGCGTGTGGGCGCACCTGAAGTACGAGGGTGGCGTGCACCGCGTGCAGCGTGTTCCGGCGACCGAGTCTCAGGGCCGTATTCACACCTCCGCCGCGGGTGTGCTGGTGTTCCCCGAGGTGGATGAGCCTGAGGAAATCGAGATTAACCAGAACGACCTGAAGATTGACGTGTACCGTTCGTCGGGCCCCGGCGGTCAGTCGGTGAACACCACCGACTCGGCGGTGCGTATTACCCACCTTCCGACCGGCATTGTCGTGGCGATGCAGAATGAGAAGTCTCAGCTGCAGAACCGTGAAGCCGCGATGCGCGTGCTGCGTGCACGACTGCTGGCTCACCAGCAGGAGCAGATTGACGCCGAGAATGCGGCACACCGTGCTTCGCAGGTGCGTACTATGGACCGTTCGGAGCGTATCCGTACCTATAATTTCCCGGAGAACCGCATCGCTGATCACCGTACCGGCTATAAGGCGTACAACCTGGACGCCGTGCTGAACGGTGACCTGGAGCCGGTGATTCAGTCCGCTATTGAGATGGACGAGGCGCACCGCCTCGCTCAGGTGGGTCAGGAACAGAAGTAGTTCCGCACAGATGTAGGCGTTTCGCAGGCCCAGCTCGCAGGCGGGTGGGCTGTCTGAACGCAAGAGGGGGTCATCGTGTCATGCGATGGCCCCCTTCGCGTGTATGCGGCTTAGCAGCCCGAGCCTTACGCCCGTCCTTGACGGGGAACATGCAGAAGAAGGGGAACTTATGAAGGTGAACGTGCACGACCCGCGCGGGGAAGAGCTCGCGCAGGTGCTGACGCGCGCCACCGCGGCCCTGGCGCAGGTGCCCAGCCCTCGCGTGGACGCCGAGCTACTCGCAGCGCACCTGCTCCACGGTGGTTCTCGGGCCGAGCTGCAGCGGGCCCTGCTTATGGGGGAGCGACTCACCCCAGCGCAGGTCGCTGAGTACGAGGTGCTGGTCGCCCGCCGCGCCCGCCGCGAGCCGCTGCAGTACATCACGGGACGCGCTCCCTTCTACCGGCTAGAGCTGTCGGTCGGGCCGGGCGTATTCGTGCCCCGACCCGAAACGGAATTGCTCGTCGAAGAAGCCCTCAAAGTGCTGAGCGCGCGTGCTGACACTGCACCCGGCGGGTCGCGCGTCGTCGACCTGTGCACGGGTTCCGGCGCCATCGCGGCGGCTATCAAGAGCGAACTGCCGGCCGCCCAGGTGTTCGCGGTGGAGCTCTCCGAAGACGCCATTCCCTACGCCCGTAAGAACCTGGAGCCGCTGGGTGTGCACCTGGTGCAGGGGGATGCCCTCACTGCACTTACCGAGCTGGTCGGCACCTTCGATGCGGTGCTCTCCAACCCGCCGTACATTCCGCCAGCGAACGTGCCTGCCGACCCGGAGGCTGCCCTGCACGATCCGGACATGGCGCTGTACGGCGGGGGAGCGGACGGCATGCAGATGCCGGCCGCCATCGCCGCCCGCGCCTACGAGCTGCTGACCCCCGGAGGCTTCTTCATGATGGAGCATGATGACACCCAGGAGGAGGCCGTCGCTGAGCTCCTGGCGCGCGTGGGCTTTGAGCGGTGCTACCCGGTACGGGACCTGAACGGCAGGCCCCGGCACAGCGCGGGCTACAAACCCGCCGCCGCGGGCTCCTAGCATCAGGGCCGACTCCTAGCCTCCGGGGTGGGGGAGCCGCCGTGCCTCTCAGCCGTCGCGTCAGCCGCATCAGCCGCCAACGAGGCGTGATGCCCCAACCCCGTGACGTGCGCCCTCCCCGGCGTATCGCCGCAATCCATAAAACGTGAGACAATATAACCCGTGACTGCAAAGCTGTACCCCGTAACGACTGAAACCGAGACCCGCGAGGCGCTGGACGCCGCCCGCGAAGCCCTCAAGGCACACGACACGATTGTGATGCCCACCGATACCGTCTACGGTATTGCCGCCGATGCTTTATCGCATCAGGGTGTCGCCAAGCTGCTGGCAGATAAGGGCCGCGACCGCACTATGCCGCCGCCCGTACTCATCTTTGATATCGCGGCGCTCGCCGGTGTGGTGGACGATGTTCCGGACGATATCTATGACCTGGGCTACCGCTTCTGGCCCGGCGCGCTGACCATCATTCTTCACGCGTACCCGTCACTGAGCTGGGACCTGGGGGAGACCCGAGGCACCGTCGCGGTGCGTGTCCCTGATGACGAGTTCGCCCTGAAATTGCTGACTGAGTACGGTCCGCTGGCTGTCTCGAGCGCGAACAAGACCGGCCACGAGGCTGCTGCGACCGCGCAGTCCGCAATGGACTCCCTGGGTGAGGACGTCGCTGTGATTATCGACGGTGGTTCCCGCCCGAAGCCGCACGAGTCCGAGCCCAACGAGGACGGGGTCACGGTGGTGACTGAACGCGAGCCGGCTCCCTCGACCATCTTGGACTGCACCTCATTCCCCTACGTGGTGGTGCGTGAGGGCGCGATTCCCGTTGAGGAGCTCCGCGAGGTGGTTCCCTCGATTCTGACTCGCGCCGAGGCCGACGAACAGGCAGCCCGCAAGGTGCAGGAGGCGCAGACCTCCTCGCAGAGTGAGTCGAGCATCTCGGTTGCCTCCCAGAAGGCGCTGGATGAGCAGGATGGCCTGGACGAAGCCTACGAACAGTGGGATAGCACCCACACGGTGAGCGGTGAGCCCGCTCGTCGTGCTGAGGTACCGGCGGTCGGTTCGATTGCTGCCTCCCTGCTGGGTTCTACGGGCACGTTGGGTTCGGGCTTCGGCATCAGCTCGGTGGATCAGGAGCGTTCGCGCGGTTACCGAGACAATACCCCTAAGCCGATTCGTGCGGATGAGCCGCAGGTTCAGCCTGTCTCTGCTGATACGGCTCGCGCATTGGTTTTCGGTGAGGCGCCCGCCGCCCCGAAGGCTGGATTGGAGGCAGAGCCCGAGCAACAGAAGACCGAACCTGTGGCCGAGGCTGAACCTAAGACCGAGGCTCCGGAAGCCGCTGGAGATCACCTGTAGACCCGGCCGCGGGTAAAACTCAAGGGAACGCCCGATATATCAGTTGATATATCGGGCGTTCCCTCATGCTATTCCATAGTGTTATGGCTTTTGGCGGGTTGTTTTCCGGCTAGAGAGTGGCCTCGGCTCCTATGCGAAGCGGCGGTCCTTCTTCTTGCCCAGGGCCGTGTGGGCGGTGCGCAGTACCTCTCGCACGCGCGGGGTGGGCAGCAGGTTATTCTCGCGGGCCCAGGAGTCGTCAATGCCCTGGCCAAACCACATGACCTCGACCTTGCGCACCGAACCGGAGAACTTGTCATTCATGAGCTCCGATACCTTGTAACCTGCCTTGATGGCCGCGCGGCAGAGCCATTCGGGCAGGCGGTGGGGCTTACGGCGGCCTGCATCCAGCGATGCGGAGGCGACGGTTGCGCCTTCCCAGGGCTGCAACACGATGGCGGGCAGCTCGCTGGGGAAGGTGCCGAGCATCACCACGAACTCGGCCAGCGCGTACACGCTGGAGACGGGGGACTTGCCCTGGCCCGCGCCGGCTACCGAGGCAAAGGGGGAGGAGGCCATCTTGGCGAAGAGCTCGGTGGTGCGGCGGCCGCGGCCCTGAACGCTGGTTGCGCGCAGGATGCACAGTTCAGGTGCGCTCTCGGGATGCTCGTCCAGGAAGTAGTCCTGCAGGTCGAGGAGTGCTTCTTCGCCCAGGGTCTTGGAGAACGAGTAGGCGCTGAAGGGGGCGGTCTCTTCAGATGCGTCGAGCACGGGGCGGGGGCCCTGCACAGCGGCGGAGGAGAGATGAATGACGCGGCGCACACCGGTACGCTGGGCGGCAATCGCAATGACGGCCGGTAGCAGGGCGTTCGCACCCATGAGCGGGGGCAGATCCTGCATGTTCGGGGCGGCGAGGCCGGCGGCGTTCACCACGACCTGAGCGCCGGCGAAGGCTTCGGCGAGGGAATCGATGATACCCTCCAGCTGCTCTGCCTCGTCGATGATGCTGTCTACGTCAAGGGATCGGGTGGCGAGGCGGGGCGCTTCAATGGGATCGACGCTGATACCCTCTGCGTTGAGGCGCGCAACGATGGCGGAGCCAACAAAGCCGCTGGCGCCAATGACTTTCCACCTGGATTCGGACATGTCTTTACCTCTCTAAAGCCCGCGGTCGGTGCGGGGAAAAACAGGGTCATTTCAACTTTCGCATATTTGCACCGGTTATGGTGAATTGTTGGGGCGGTGACCGGTTTTTGGTCGCTTTTTCGTATGGCGGGAACAGCTTGGGCACAGGGGAGTCGTCGAAAGTACCCGCGGAACGGCTTGCTCCCTGTTACAGGCTATGGAGCCCAGTCCATTACCCGTGCCTCTGAATCTCTGCCTCATGTCTAGCGATAATTTATCTTCTGGTTGAGAGTGAGTTATGGTGGATTCTGCGCTATCCGACATGCAGAAAAACAACCGTTTGAGGTTGAATATGCGTCATAATGGGGTGCGTTAGATGGGAAGATTCACCTCGAGATCAAGACCCCGGTAAAATAGTCACTTTGGAGAGCTATATCCTCGCGGTATGAACGCTACGGGTACCGCCGAAACACCCGGTCCTCGCGCGGAGAACGTGGATATACCTCGACATCGAACGGATAAGGTGCCTCGGCGCCGCGGAGGGAGAACACTATGGCAGAACAGCACAGCGACCGACCCGCCCCTGCCCAGCACCCCGCGAAACATGACGGTCAGCCTGAGCCCCGCACCGTTGCGGTGGTCGTGACCTACAACCGCCGCGATTTGTTGCCCAAAACCCTGGCGGGTATCGCCTCCGGTCGGATGCGCCCGGTCGCCGTGGTTATTGTCGATAATGCCTCTACTGATGACACTGCCGCGTACCTGGACTCACTAGAGTACGAGTTGCCGGTGGACCGCATTACCCTGCGGCAGAATATGGGTGGCGCCGGCGGTTTTGCGGTGGGTATCGACCGCGCCCTGGAACGTCACAACCCCGACCTCGTGTGGGTTATGGATGATGACACCGAGCCGACCGAGAACACCCTGGCCGAGGCCGTGGAGGCGTGGCTCGGCTACTCCGAGGTTCCCTCGGAGCGCCCCGCGGTGGTGGCGTCTCGCGTGGTGTGGACGAACGGTGAGGACCACCCGATGAACACTCCCCGCACGATGTTTGCGGCGGGGGAGCAGCGTCACGTCCGCGCCCGCGCGGTGGGGGCCCGCCCGATTCGTAGTGCCTCCTTCGTTTCGATTCTGATGGACGCGCAGGCCATTCGTCGCAACGGTGGCCTGCCGATCGCCGAGTTCTTCATCTGGAATGATGATTTTGAATTCTCAACCCGTCTGATTCACCACCGTAACGGTATTGCGGTGCCTTCTTCGGTGGCTAAGCACCACACCAAGACCTTCGGTACGACGAACGCCAATCCCGGCCCGCGCTTTTACAATGACGTGCGCAATAAGCTGTGGGTATTTACGCGCTCGCGTACCTTGAACCCGCTGGAGAAGTTGCTGTACGGCGGCTCTTCGGCCCGCCTGTGGGTCTCCACCCTGCTTCGTACTGATGATCGCCGCACCTACCTGGGGTATTTCTTGAACGGTCTGCGTGACGGTCTGCGCCCGCCTGTCCCGAACCGTCGTGTGTTGGAGGGCATCTACCCGCTGACTTTCCCGGGGCGTTACGGCGTACCGGCTTCGAACCCCGAGCCGGCCGCGACCGGGAACGCCGGATGCGTGAGCTCCGCCCCCGATTTCTCGGTGCTCATGAGTGTGTATGCGAAGGAGAATCCCGCGTACCTGGATCAGGCTCTGGAATCGAATCTGCTGAACCAGACTCTGCGTCCTTCGGAACTTGTGCTGGTCCTGGACGGTCCCCTTACCCCCGAGTTGCGTGCGGTGGTGGACCGCTGGGTTGCCCGCGCTGAGAGCCTGGATTGCCCGCCGATTCAGCTTGTGGAGTTGCCGCAGAACATTGGGTTGGCCGAGGCTCTGAACGCGGGCTTGCAGGCCTGTAGCTACGAACTGGTGGCGCGCGCCGATTCTGACGATCTTTCCGAACCCACCCGCTTCGCTGAGTTGATTCCGGCGCTGGTCGAGGGCGGTTACACTCTACTCGGCTCGGCTATGCTCGAGGTCAACGAGAGTAACTCGGAGGTCGAGTCGGTCCGCGAGGCCATCGTCGATTCTGAACGATTGCTCCGTGCTATGGATTCGCGCAACCCGATATACCACCCCTCTGTAGCATTCCGTAAGAGTGCCGTGCTGACCCTCGGCGGTTACGAGTACGTGCCCGGTGCCGAAGACTGGTGGCTGTGGATGCGCCTGCGAGACGCCGGGTACCGCCTGGGCAATCTGCCCGCACCCCTTGTGCGCTACCGCGTGGGCGCTGGCGCCTACACGAAGCGCGGCGGGGTGGACGCCTGGAAGCAGGACTGGGCTATTCAACGTCGGCTGTACACGGGCCACGCCATCTCGAAGACCCGTTGGGTGCAGAATATGGCGGTGCGTAGCGTGTACCGCTTTGTGCCTGAGTCCCTGCGCCGCTCTGCTTTCCGCGCGCTGTCTACTGTGGCCGCCCGCGCGTCCTTTACTCGCTCATCTTCGGGCCGTTCTACCGGTGCCGCATCTGAAGGAGGCTTTTAATGGCCCAGCTGAAATCTGACGCCCACGAGGCGGTACGACGCGCTGCTCAGCGCGGCACACTGATGACGGAGGGCGATTCCGGGGCTGTTCTGGTGAATCGTCTATATGAGCGTAAGCCGTGGTGGCTTATCGTACAGGTGCTGATTGACTCGAGTGCTTGGGTCCTTGCGGTGCTGTTTGCGTACATGTTGCGCTATAGTGTGCTGCTGAACCATAGCTCGGTGTTTGACATTATTCACCCCGTTTCGTTCACGATTACGGCGATCGGGGCGGTTCTGTTGCAGCTAATTTTTGGTTTGGCGGCTGCCAAGATTTATAACGGTGTGTACTCTTACGGGTCCTTTGACGAGTCGTGGCGTGCCGCGGCGGCGGCGTTGAGCACGGGCGTGGTGCTGACCGGTTTCTCTTTTGTTGATGAGCTTGTTGGTTTGCCGCATATCCCGCACAGTGTGCCGGCGATTGCCGCGGCGTTCAGCCTGATTATGATGGCGGGTGCCCGCATGGCTAAGCGTGTCTATACTGAGCGTGGTGCGGTGCGTGAGCTGACGGGTGAACCGGTCATCGTGTATGGTGCCGGTTTTATCGGCGGCATGGTGATGGATTCCATGCTGCACGATGAGGAGGCGAAGCTACGCCCCGTGGCGGTTTTCGATGATGACCAGCTGAAGGCTGGAACTAAGTTCCACGGTATCCAGGTGATTACAACCTACCGTGAGCTGGAGCGCGCGATTCGCGAATCGGGCACCCGTAAGGTGATTGTCACGATTTCTGATATACCGGAGGCGCACTTCGAGGCCTTCTGCGACCGCATGCGCCGTCTGAAGGTTGAGGTGCAGCGCATCAGCAGCGCGAACGCCCGTCTGATGGGTGAGCGCCTGGTGAACGCGAGCGATAACGACCTGATGCGCGTGATTCGTGGCGAGATTAACTACGATATTGACCGCGATATCCTCCGCTCGTACCTGCACGGTAAGCGCGTTTTGGTGACGGGTGCGGGCGGTTCGATTGGTTCGGAGCTGTGCCGTCAGATTAGTGAATTTGAGCCTGAGACCCTGATGATGCTCGACCACGACGAGACCCTGCTGATGGACACCAAGGTGTCGATTACGCACGAGTCGAGCCTGGACGATGACCGCATCATTCTTGCGGATATTCGTGAGGGCGATAACCTGCTGGAGGTTTTCCGGGAGCGCCGCCCCGAGGTGGTGTTCCACGCTGCGGCGCTGAAGCATGTGTCGGCGCTGGAGGCCTACCCGCAGGAGGCGTGGAAGACGAACTCTCTGGGAACCCTGAATGTGTTGCGTGCCGCCGAGGCGGTGGGTGTGAAGACCTTCGTGAACGTTTCGACCGATAAGGCGGCGGACCCGAAGACGGCCTTGGGCCAGTCTAAGCGCGTGGCGGAGCGCCTGACCGCATACTTTGGCGAGAAGACCGGCAACACCTACGTGTCGGTGCGATTCGGTAACGTGTTTGGTTCGCGCGGCTCGATTAAGCCGCTCTTCACCAAGCAGATTCTTTCGGGCGGCCCGATTACCCTGACTGATAAGCGCGCGACCCGCTATTTCATGCTCATTGCGGATGCCTGTCTGCTCGTGATGCTGGCTGGGGCGATTGGCCGTCCGGGTGAGGTCATGGTGCTGGATATGGGCCAGCCGGTCAAGATTCTGGATGTGGCCAAGGCGATGCGCCAGGCCTACGAACGTTACGACGTTGAGATTAAGGAGATTGGCCTGCGCAAGGGTGAGAAGCTGGACGAGACGCTCTTCGGCGATGCTGAGAAGCTTGTGCCCAGCGAGGAGAACCGCTACATTTCACGCTCGAGCGCACCGGCACTGAACCCGGACGAGCTTGATTACGAGCTGTGGATTCGGAACTACCGCGAGCACAGCGGCTACGAGCGCCACGGTTTGGAACGTGCACCCGATCCGCGCACTTTGGAGAACGCGCAGACCTTCTAGCCTACCTCGGTTCTTCACCCCAGTCGCCCTCATGAGCGTCTTTCTAGCGTGCTAAGGCCAACGTGCCAAGAGGGAGCGTTTAAGGCGAGTGCTACGTCTGGCAAGCGCATGCCCGCGTGTCATAGCCACACACACCACGTCTTTCTGCCGAAACCGCACCGCTGGGTAAGGCCGGTGGAATCATACCTTCAGATAACACAATCACAAGACAGTACGACCAGGAACCATCATGACTTCCATTCCCGAGCTAGCGAGCATATTCATCCTTGCGGTGATTGCCGGCGCCCTCCTGCCCTTTGCGGTGCGTCCGATTCTGCACCGCAACAACATGGTGGATATCCCTAATGAGCGATCCTCGCACACCACGCCTACCTATCGTGGTATGGGGCTGGCGACGGCTGCGGCGACCCTGCTGGCTTTCTGCGGTGCGACCCTGCTGGGGTGGACCTACCGGTCTGCCGAGTCTCTGCAGCTGGCCATTACGATTGCCGCTGCTATGCTTTGCTCTTTGGCTTTGGGCTGGCTTGAAGATATTCGCGGTGTGAGTATTGTTCGTCGCGCATCCTTGCAGCTAGTGATTGGTGTGCTGGTGAGTGTTAGTTTTGCGATGGTTCAGGGCACGAATCCGCTGTTGGTGGTGGTTGGTGCTGTGTTCATCGCGGGCTATATTAATGTGGCCAACTTTATGGACGGCATTAATGGCATCTCGGGTGCTCACGGTCTTGTGGCCGGTTTGGCGTATGCGTTGACCGGTTGGATGGTTAACCTGCCATGGCTGGCGATGGCGGGTGTGGCGGTGGCCGGCGCGTACCTGGCATTTCTGCCGTGGAATGTGCGCCCGGGTAAGAACGTTTTCCTGGGGGATGCTGGGTCCTATGTGCTGGGTACGGCCCTGGGCACTCTGGCTGTGGGTGCTTGGTTTGCGGATGTTCCGGTGTTGCTGGCTTTTGCTCCTCTTGTCACCTACCTGGCCGATGCCGGTTCGACTCTCTTCCGTCGCTTCATGGCGGGGGAGCAGTGGTATAAGCCGCACCGCACCCACGTGTATCAGCGTCTGACGGACGTGGGCTTCAGCCACCTGGGCTCGACCGCCGTGGTTACGGGTGTGACGATTCTGGTGTGGGTCCTGTTGGCTTTTGCTTCTGACCTGTATACCTCGGGTGCCGCTTTTGCGGCGCTTGGTGTGGTGCTTGTGGCGCTTGCTGTTTTGGCCGTGTATCTGCGTATGCCTCAGCTTTTTGGTGGTGAGGCTCCCAGTTCGACAATTGACCTGACGAAGGCGGCGAACGGTGGATCCTCTACTGAGGCGAGTACTTCTCCGTCGGTTTCCCCGGCTGAGCAGTCGGCCTCTCCGAAGAAGGCGGGGCAGGGTACCTCGTCTTCGTCTGCGACCGGTGTGCCTGCAACTCCGGAGCGTGTGGAGCCCACTTCTCTGCATCCCGCGCCCATTATTCCGGGCTCGGTGAAGCAGCATTCGGGGGATGCTGAACCGCTCCACACTGACTCCTCTGATCGCACTCAGAAGGATCACCGCTAGTGGCTGTGGGGGATGGTAAGTCGTTGGTGGGAGGCCATCGAGCTGGTGTTCAATTCTCTGAAACGTTGGGGCGTCGAGCTGTGGATGTGTTATGGTACCCGCGTTCGGAACGTCGTCGTATCCGTGCCCGCCTAAACGCAGGTGCGTCTAGCTCTTCAGCGAGTGTGAGTCAAGAGCTTTCTTGGAAAATTTTGTTCTATAGGGTCTCGGTCTGCACTCTGCTGGCCTGGTTCGGCGGTATGATGGGTGCGTGCCTGTTTGCGGGCCCTGTGGGCGCGCTAGGAATAACATTGGGCTTTCTGATAATCTATATATGCTTCACTCTGGGCGTATTAGTTATGCTGGTTGCTCCCATGTTCGGCTGGGGCGTACCCAAATCGTTAGTGGTCAGCTACCTGGTGAAGATTGCCCTACTCGGTCTGGTATTGATGTTTGTGCCGTTCCCCGAGAACATGAGGCACGGTTGGACTCTCGCAGGCGCATGTACCGGCGTGATTCTGTGGATTGTTATTGAGACAGTTAGCATCGCACGACTGAGGATTTTGTACTTCGACACCGACTCGGAAGACCATGGTCGGTAACACGATAGGTGTTTGAAAGGAAAACGTTTGGCCGAAGAGAAGAAATGGTGGGACGGAGATAAAAAGCTCCGCACCACCGGAGAATTGGTGTCTGGCGGAGGGCTGTCCGGTGCCGTGATGTCAATTCTTTATCTGCTTATCGGCATTGCGGTGTGGGGAGGCATCGGTTATCTCGGTGACCTGCTCTTCTCCACCACCTGGATGGTATGGGTTGGCGTCTTAATTGGCGCCATTGGGGGTTTAACTCTCGTTTTCACCTATATGACCAGGCAGAATACGGACCGTTAGGTCATTGAACGCGGACCGTTAGGTCACACATTCATCCATGTAGTTAGCATGTCAGTCACGCAAGAGCTGGCATGGGCTTTTTGAGCCATTACCAGCAAGAAAGGACTTGCTTTGATCGAGAACGGGTTGATCCTCGCGGAAGCCGGAGCATATGTTCCGCCGACCCCCGAAGACATGCATTTGCCCCCCTTCTTCACCATTGGTGATTTCGCCTTTGGTAAGCAGAATGTGCTGGTGCTGCTCTCGGTAGTGATTATTGCGGTCTTCTTCCTCACCGCAGCACGTAAGCGTGCCATGGTTCCCGGCAAGACTCAGTTCATCGCTGAGTCCGGCTACATGTTTGCTCGTAACACCCTCGGCAAGGAAACCCTGGGCGTTCAGCACTACAAGCCGTTCGTGCCGATTCTGTTCGCCTCCTTCTTCTTCGTTCTGGTGAACAACCTTTACGGTGCGATTCCGTTCATCCAGCTGCCCTCCTTCTCCCACCCCGGTAGCGCCTACGCGCTGGCTGGCGTGGCATACCTGACCTGGGTCGGCGTGGGCATCAAGCGCAAGGGCCTGGGCGGCTTCTTCAAGGACATCACCATGCCTGCGGGCCTGCCGGTGTGGATTTACCCCCTTCTGATCCCGATCGAGTTCTTCTCGAACATGCTGATTCGCCCCGCAACCCACGCACTGCGTCTGTTCGCCACCATGTTCGGTGGTCACGTGGCGCTGATGGTTGCATCCAGCATGGTGACCTACATGGTTGAGGCTCTGGGCGGCATCGGCTACCTGGCTGCTATTGCTCCCGGTGCTCTGGGCATGTTCCTGTACTTCCTGGAATTCATGATTCAGTGCATTCAGGCGTATGTGTTCGCTCTGCTGCTGGCTGTGTACCTGCAGGGCTCGGTTTCTGAGGGTCACTAGTCAGTTTGCTGACACTCTAAATTTTTTATTAGGTTTTCGCGTTCGGGGCTGGGGTACCGGCTCCGGACAAGAATAAAGCAACCCACACGTTCATTGTGCGGGCTATAACTCAAATCAAACTCTGTTCGGTCCGGGTATGTTCCCGGTTGAGCACTGTTGAAAGGAAAAATAATGGTTGGTTCCATCACTGCGGTTGGCTACGGTCTGGCAGCTATCGGCGGCGGTATCGGCGTGGGTCTGATCTTCGCGGCATACATGACCAGCGTTGCTCGTCAGCCCGAGTCTCAGAAGACTCTGCAGCCCATGCTGTTCCTGGGCTTCGCGGTGGTCGAGGCACTGGCAATTCTGGGCCTGGTTCTCGTCTTCATCAAGTAACCGGCTCCGCCACATCCTAAACGACCCATCCCATAGAACAGGATTCCCTCCATGATTTATCTGGCAAGCGAAGGGGGAGCGGAGGCAACTTCGAACCCCCTGATTCCCGACGTCGGGGAAATTGTCATTACCCTCATCGGATTCCTGATCCTCTACTACATCGTTGCTAAGTACGTTGTCCCGGCGTTTGAGAAGATTTACCAGGACCGTAAGGAAGCAATCGAAGGTGGCCTTGCCAAGGCCGAGAAGGCACAGGCAGAGGCTGCAGCGGCTCGCGATGAGTACACCCAGCAGCTCGAAAGCGCTCGACTGGAGGCTCAGAAGATTCGTGAAGAGGCACGCGCAGAGGGCGAGGCAATCATTGCCGACGCTCGCGAGCGTGCAACCGCTGAAGCACAGCGCATTAGCGATAACGCGCTGAAGGCTATCGAGGCAGAGCGTGCGGCAGCAGCAGTGTCCCTCCGTTCCGAGGTCGGCACTCTTGCTACCACCCTTGCCGGCAAGATTGTGGGCGAAGCCCTCAACGATGATGAGCGATCGGCCCGTGTGGTAGATCGTTTTCTTGCTGACCTTGAATCCGAGAAGCAGAACGCAGGTGCGGCTCGGTAATGGCAGGAGTATCTACTGAATCACTGAGCAAGGTGGAAGAGGTTCTGGAGGCGCACGCCTCCCTGCAGCCTCTGAAGCTTGCGGGCGAGCTTTTCGCACTGGTCGACGTGCTCGACCACAACGGCACCCTGCGCCGCGCTGTCACCGATTCTTCGCGTGATGCAGCGGCCCGCCAGGGAATCGTCAATTCCGTCTTTGGCGGTAAGATCTCTTCTCAGGCGATGGCTGTGCTCACCAATGCGGTGGCGCAGCGCTGGTCTGAGGATTCCGATTTGGCGGATGCCCTGGAACATGCGGCAGTGCTCGCCGTGACCGCATCGGCTCAGTCTCGCGGTGGCGTGGATGCCCTGGACGAGGTGCTCAACGAGCTACTCACTTTTGTGCGTACTGTTGACTCCAACGCCCAAGCACAGGAAGCGCTGTCCGACTATCTGGCAAGCAAAGAAGCAAAAGAGAAGCTCGCCGTGGCGCTTGGTGGCCCCGCCACCACCGCCGAGGGCGTGCTTCTGCTCGAACGCATCGGCGCTAACACCCGCGGCCGTCACGCTGCACGTGTGGCCGATGAGTTCGCGGAAATCATCGTCACGCGACAGAACCGTTTTATTGCGCGCGTTACTAGCGCAATTACCCTGTCGCAGGCACAGCTTGAACGTCTCGGTCGCGCGCTCAACGCCGTGTACGGCCGTGAGCTGAAGCTCGACGTTTCGGTGGATCCCGCCGTTCTGGGCGGTCTGCGTGTTCAGGTGGGCGACGAGGTAATCGACGGTACCGTCGAGACCCGTATGTCTGACCTGGCTCGTTCCATCGGCTAGCGGCTCAAGCTAGCGACGCTGAACCGTTCGTCGCAACGGTGATTTAGAAGATACCTCGGGTAGGCGGGTGCGCGGCGTATGCCTCCTCCAACGTGGAGGTGGCATGGCCCGCCCGTTGAACCCGGATTGCAAGTTTCGGTTAGTTCCGTTGATGGAACGTAACCACAATGAGAGAGCAGGGACACAAGATGGCCGAACTGACCATCAATGCCGACGATGTCCGTAATGCGCTGAACGAGTTTGCAGCGTCTTACGAGCCCGGCAATGCAGAACGTGTTGAGGTGGGCCGAGTTGTATCGGCCTCCGACGGTATCGCTCGCGTCGAGGGTCTGCCCTCGGTGATGGCGAATGAGCTGCTTCGTTTTGAAGACGGCACCCTCGGCCTCGCACAGAACCTGGATACCCGCAATATTGGTGTGATTGTCCTGGGTGACTTCACCGGTATTGAAGAGGGCCAGGTTGTACACCGCACCGGTGAGGTTCTCTCGGTGCCCGTGGGTGACGCGTACCTCGGTCGCGTTGTTGACCCCCTCGGTAACCCGATTGATGACCTGGGCCCCATTGAGTCTGAAGGTCGCCGCGCACTGGAGCTGCAGGCTCCCGGCGTGACCCAGCGTAAGTCGGTGCACGAGCCGCTGCAGACCGGTCTGAAGGCAATCGACTCGATGATTCCGATTGGTCGCGGTCAGCGTCAGCTGATTATCGGTGACCGTCAGACCGGTAAGACCGCTATTGCGATTGACACTATCCTGAACCAGAAGGACAACTGGGCTTCGGGCGACCCCAACAAGCAGGTTCGATGCATTTACGTGGCCGTCGGTCAGAAGGCATCCACCATCGCAGCTGTTCGCCACACCCTGGAGACTCGCGGCGCCCTGGAGTACACCACCATCGTGGCTTCTCCGGCATCCGACGCAGCAGGCTTCAAGTACCTTGCACCCTACACCGGTTCGGCTATCGGCCAGCACTGGATGTACGGTGGCAAGCACGTCCTCATCATCTTCGACGACCTGTCGAAGCAGGCAGAAGCATACCGCGCTGTGTCCCTGCTGTTGCGCCGCCCGCCGGGACGTGAAGCATACCCCGGTGACGTCTTCTACCTGCACTCCCGCCTGCTGGAGCGTTGCGCTAAGCTCTCCGACGACCTCGGCGCAGGCTCGATGACCGGCTTCCCGATCATTGAGACCAAGGCAAACGACGTTTCCGCCTTCATCCCGACCAACGTCATCTCCATTACTGACGGCCAGATCTTCCTGCAGTCCGACCTGTTCAACGCTAACCAGCGTCCGGCAGTCGACGTCGGTATCTCCGTCTCCCGTGTTGGTGGTGCCGCACAGACCAAGGCTATGAAGAAGGTCTCCGGTACCCTGAAGCTGGAGCTGGCACAGTACCGTGCAATGGAAGCGTTCGCAATGTTCGCATCCGACCTGGACGATGCTACTAAGGCACAGCTGACCCGCGGTTCTCGCCTGACCGAGCTGCTGCGTCAGCCGCAGTACACCCCGTACGCAGTTGAAGAGCAGGTCGTCTCCATCTGGGCCGGCACCAACGGCTACCTCGACGACATCGAGGTTTCTGACGTGCTGCGTTTCGAGGAAGGCTTCATCGAGTACCTGCGTCACAAGACCTCGGTCCTGACCGACATTGCCTCCTCCGGCAAGCTTGAAGACGACACCGTTGCCGCTCTGAAGACCGCGGTGGCTGAGTTCAAGCAGGGTTTCCAGTCTGAGGGTAGCAGCCACTTCGTCGACACAGGTCACGAGGAATACGAGGCAGCTCGCGATAGCGACATCACCCAGGAAACCATCGGTTAGCGATTAGTCCTCGCTCCCTGCCCGCCCCGGCTCTAGGGTCGGGGCGGGGCAGATGAGCAGGAGAAAGGAAGCTCTATGGGAGCCCAGATTAGGGTTTACCGACAGAAGATTGCTTCGACGTCGTCCATGAAGAAGATCTTCAAGGCGATGGAGATGATCGCGACCTCCCGTATTAACAAAGCTCGTAACGCCGCTCAGGCAGCCGGCCCGTACGCAAACGCTCTGACCCGCGTGGTGACTGCGGTTGCGACCCAGAAGGGTATTCAGCACCCGCTGATTCACAAGCCGCACGAGTTTGGTACCTACAAACACCGCCGCTCCGCAATCATGGTTGTTACCAGCGACCGTGGTTTGGCCGGCTCGTACTCCTCCGCTATTCTGCGCCGCACCGAATCTCTGATTGAGAAGTTGCGTTTGAACGGTCAGGAAGTTCAGCTGTATCTGGTGGGCCGTAAGGCTAAGTCGTACTTCGAGTTCCGTGAACGCCCCTACGCTCGTGCGTGGGAGGGCCACACCGATGCACCCAGCGTCGAGACCGCCGTCGAGATTCGTGACGCGTTGCTTGAGGCCTACGACCTGCCCTTCGAGAAGGGTGGCGTGGATGAGCTGCACATCGTGTACACCGAGTTCAAGTCGATGGTTGTTCAGGAACCGAAGATTCTGCGTCTGCTGCCCATTCACGTGAGTGAAGCAAAGGAACTGGGCGAGGAAATCGTCCCCGACCAGGAACTGGGCGAAGACGAGTATCAGCAGAACGCGAGCTTCGAATTTGAGCCCTCCGCTGAGGAAGTGCTCAACGAGTTGTTGCCGCGCTATGTTGCCTCCCGCATCTTCTCGTGCCTGTTGCAGGCAGCGGCAAGTGAGTTGGCTTCCCGCCAGCGCGCTATGAAGACCGCGGGTGACAACGCCGAGACGCTGATTACCAAGTACACCCGTTTGATGAACAACGCACGTCAGGCGGAAATTACTCAGGAGCTCTCCGAAATTGTGGGCGGCGCAGACGCCCTCAGCTCCTAGTATCGGTACGCCAACGAAGCCATCAACTGTCCAAACTTTCTAAGTAAGTGAGAAATATGACTGCCACCTACAACGAATCGGTCTCCGCACCGACTCAGGGCGCAACGGGTCGTATTGCCCGCGTCATCGGCCCCGTGGTCGACGTCGAGTTCCCCTCCGGTCAGGTCCCCGAGATTTACAACGCTCTGACCACCGAGCTGACCCTCGACGGCCGCACCCGCACCATCACTTTCGAGACCGCTCAGCACCTGGGTGACTCGATTGTTCGCGCTATCTCCCTGCAGCAGACCGACGGCCTGGTCCGCGGTCAGGCTGTGGTTGACACCGGCGCACCGATTTCCGTTCCCGTCGGTGACGGCGTGAAGGGTCACCTTTTCAACGTTCTCGGTGACGCCCTCGACGTGCCGAACTCCGAGATTAAGGCTGACACCTACTGGCCGATTCACCGCGCAGCCCCCGGCTTTGCGGAGCTGGAAGGCTCCACCGAAATGCTGGAGACCGGCATTAAGTCCATCGACCTTCTGACCCCCTACATCAAGGGCGGTAAGATTGGTCTGTTCGGTGGTGCAGGCGTGGGTAAGACCGTGCTGATCCAGGAAATGATTACCCGTGTGGCTCGTAACTTCGGTGGTACCTCCGTGTTCACCGGTGTGGGCGAGCGTACCCGTGAGGGTAACGACCTGTGGGTCGAAATGGAAGAAGCAGGCGTTCTGAAGGACACCGCTCTTGTGTTCGGCCAGATGGATGAGCCCCCGGGAACCCGTCTGCGCGTGGCGCTGACCGGTCTGACCATGGCGGAGTACTTCCGTGATGTGAAGAACCAGGACGTGCTGCTGTTCATCGACAACATCTTCCGTTTCACTCAGGCAGGTTCTGAGGTTTCCACCCTGCTGGGCCGCATGCCCTCCGCCGTGGGTTACCAGCCGAACCTGGCCGACGAAATGGGTCTGCTGCAGGAGCGTATTACCTCCACCCGCGGTCACTCCATCACCTCCATGCAGGCAATTTACGTGCCTGCGGATGACTACACCGACCCGGCTCCGGCAACCACCTTCGCGCACCTGGATGCGACCACCGAGCTCTCTCGTGAAA